>Ga0163148_10000035_pt1 | contig 146423 bp, 156 predicted proteins | sample OliLakLV19MP7P2_FD_148606 | JGI IMG/M metagenome (GOLD analysis project Ga0163148, IMG submission 148606) | Freshwater microbial mat bacterial communities from Lake Vanda, McMurdo Dry Valleys, Antarctica- Oligotrophic Lake LV.19.MP7.P2 | ecosystem: Environmental > Aquatic > Freshwater > Lake...
CTGGGACAGCGCAATCACATTAGTCTTCGACACGGCGTATCTTCCTTCGATGGAAAGTGGAGGCTCGACACCGCCACGATACGCCGCTTCACCCCTTCACGCCGTCACCAACTTTCGCGCTTAGCTCCTCAATGTGCCGTCCGAGCACTTGTTGATTGAGCCAGCCAGCTACTGCGGCGGCGTGCGAATCTTCCTCGAGTTGGTGACCAGCGGGATTGGCTGAACCGGATTGATGGCGTGAGCCAGAATCTTTGTTGTGCTCGTCGAGCTTAGGAGCGTCCATCGACGCCAGTTCGGGCGCGGTTTCGTTGCCGGTGTTGCGAAAGAGCTCGAATTTCTCACCGTCAACGACAGCGACGACAGTCCCGTGTGGCAGCAGCATTCGCTTCTCCTTGGGCGCGATCAGCGTCCGCGTTCAATCTGGTGCGGTTCAGCGCTTCGTCAAGACAAGTGCGTCCGAGGCAAATGCGCCCCTAGAGGCGCGTGAGGCGTTACGTCGCTTTGCCTCTGCGGGACGCTTACGGAGACTGTGAGCATGCGTATTCTATTGCCCGCTCTCGCCATTGCACTACTCGTTGCGTGTGGCCCTCCGGGTGAACCGCCTCAGCCAAGTCCGAGCGCGCCAGCCGCTACGTCTACGCCGCAGCAGGCGGCGGCCTCCTCCGAAGCGCAGCAAGTCGCCGTTGCCGCCCTGACCACCCCATACAACGCGGCAAGTTATGAAGCCGGACGCCGGGTTTTCGCGCAGTGCCGATCGTGCCACACCATTGCAGCTGACGGCGGCAATCGCGTTGGCCCCAATCTGCACGGCGTCTTCGGCCGCGAAGTCGGCACGGCGCCGGGCTTCAATTACTCTCAGCCCGTGCAAGACGCGAACTTCACCTGGGATGCAGCTCAACTCGACCACTGGCTGGCCAATCCGCAAACGTTCCTGCCGGGCAATCGGATGGCATTCGCCGGCGTACGCGATGAAACGCAACGTCGCGATCTTATCGCGTACCTGATGGTTGAATCCGCGTCGGAGTAACTACTCGGCCGGGCGCCCCAGCGCTTCGCCGTGCTCGTAGTCCTCGATCGCCCTGGCGGTCGCCTCGGGCGATTTCGTGAATCGCGCCAACAGGTCATAAAACACGGGCACCACGAACAGCGTCAGCAAGGTCGATATCGTGAGGCCGAAGAAAATGACGATGCCGATTGTGCCGCGGCTCTCGGCGCCGGCCCCGTGCCCCATGATCAGGGGAATCGAGCCCACGACAGTTGCGGTCGACGTCATCAAAACGGGCCGCAGGCGCAAATCCGAAGCGTCCAGAATCGCATCGCGGATCGCCTTGCCTTCGTCGCGTAGCTGATTGGCGAACTCGACAATGAGAATCCCGTTCTTCGCCGCTAGCGCGATAAGAATGATCAAGCCGATCTGGCTGTAGATGTTGAGGGTGTTGTCGGTAAGGAAGAGTCCGAACAAGCCGCCCATCAGCGCTAGTGGAACAGATAACATAATCACTACTGGGTGGACGAAACTCTCGAACTGAGCCGCCAGCACCAGGAACACGATGATCAATGCAAAGCCGAAGGCAAACCCGACAGCGCCCGTCGCCTGGCGAAATTGCCGCGACTGACCAGTGTAATCGATCGAAATGGCTTGATCGCCAATCTCTTCACGGGCGATCCGTTCCATCTCCTGCATCGCATCGCCGATAGCGAAATCGCCCGCAATCGAAGCGCCAACCGTGACGGCCGCCTGGCGGTTCATGCGCCGCCGCTCGGCGCTGTCACCCACCGTGCGCAACGACACCATGGTCGACAGCGGCACCAATTCGCCGGTGCGATCCGATCGCACGAATTTGTTGGTGAGATCGTTGATGTCGGAACGCTCGTCCCGCTCCGCTTGCAGGTAGACGTAATATTCCTCGCCCCGATCGGTAATCGTGTTGACGCGGCGCGAGCCCATGGTGGCCTCCAGTGTCCGGCCAATGGCTTGCACGGAGACACCAAGCGCTGCGGCCCGTTCACGGTCAATATCGACCAGGACACGCGGCGATGTGGGCTCGTAATTCATCCGGGGGCGCATAAAGTTTGAACTCTCACCCAGCCGGTTGACGATCCGATCCGCTGTCTCAGCGAGCGGTTCATATTCCGCGCCTAAGAGTACAAGAGAAGCGCCGTCGCCGCCGCCGCTGCCACGCTGAAACGCGTTGGGCATGATCACACGAATGGTCGCGCCGGGGACTTGGCTGAAACGCTGATTGAGTTCGGTGACGAGTTCGGTGGCGGGCCTGCGTTCCCCCCAGGGCTCCAGGAACATCATCACGAAGCCGCTGGAGAAGCGGTTGGTGCCGGCGTCGCCGAAACCTGGAAGCACGACCATGAACCGCGTCATCTCGCCGGCTTCGACGTACTCCATCAACGTGGCTTCGACCTGCTCCATAACCCGGCTCGAATATTCAAAACCCGAACCTTCCGGTGCATTGACAAACGCCATCATCATGCCGCGATCTTCGGCCGGTGTGAGTTCACTCGAGAGTTGCGTGAAGAGGAAGTATCCGCCCACCAGCACGCCTGCGAACATAGCGAACACCGGCAGCTTGTGATTCAGCGCAGCACCCAGCGACGCTCGGTACGAAGCGCGCAGGCCGTTCAATGCTCTGTCGACGAAGCGCGCCAGCCACGTCGATTGCGCAGCGGGTTTTAAAAGCTTCGAGCACATTACCGGTGAAAGCGACAATGCGGCGAACGCCGAGATAACGACAACGCCTGCGATCGTGACGGACAATTCCACGAACAGCTTGCCGACATAACCGCCGACAAACAACATCGGGGCAAACACCGCGACCAGCACAGCCGATGTGGCGACAACCGCGAAAAACACTTGGCGCGCGCCGCGCTGCGACGCGACGAGCGCAGGCTCACCGAGCGTATCGACCCGCCGTTGCGCGTTCTCCAACACGACAATGGAATCGTCCACAACGAGGCCAATTGAGAGGACCAGCGCCATCAACGTCAGCAGATTTATGGTGAAGCCGAACATGGCGATCACCAGGAACGCTCCGATCAAGCAGACCGGAATCACCGCAGTGGGGATGAACGCCGCCCGCCACGAGCCGAGGAACAGATAAATGACGAGCACGACAAGAACGGTCGCTTCAAGCAACGTTTGCACGACCCGCGAAATGGCCTGATCAATGAAGACCGTGCCATCAAAGTTGAGATTGATTTCGACGCCTTCCGGCAGGCTCTCACGGATACGCGCAACTTCCGCCTTGACGTCACGCGCCACTTCCAACGCGTTGGATTGGGACTGGCGAACAATGCCAATGCCCACCTGGTCCTGACGGTTGCCGCGAAAAATGCGCCGGTCTTCAATGGGCGCGAATTCGACACGGGCAACGTCTCCGAGACGCATCACCGCACCGTCGCCTTGCGCGGCGGCGCGCAACGGCATGCGCTCGAACTCTTCGGGCGTCTGGAACGGACGCGTGACGCGGACCTGATAATCACGCTCTTCGCTTTGGACGTAGCCAGCCGGCAGATCGATGTTCTGAGCTCGCAGCGCAGTTTCGACATCCTGGACCGTGAGCCCGCGGGCCGCGAGCGCACTGCTATCGAGCCAAATGCGCAGCGCCCGGCGCGCATCGCCGCCGATTTGCACGTTAGCTACCCCGTTGATCACGCCAAGGCGGTCAACGATGTTGCGCTGGGCGAAGTCCGAAAGCTCAACGGTGTCTAAGCGGCTTGAGCTGAGGCTGAACCACATGATGGCGCTGGAGTCGGAGTCCGCCTTGCTGATGACAGGCTCAAGCACATCGGCTGGCAAGTTTCCGCGCGCGCGGCCCACGGCGTTACGAACGTCGTTGGCCGCGTCTTCCAAGTCGCGATCGAGCGTGAACTCGATGTTGACCGAAGACCGGCCATCGCGGCTGGTGGCATTGATGACATCGACGCCCTCGATCCCAGAGAGCTGGTCTTCGATGATGCGCGTGATCTGTGTTTCCACGACCTGCGCCGAGGCGCCCGGGTAGGACGTGCTGATTGACACGACTGGTTGATCAACGTCGGGCAGCTCGCGCAACGGCAAAGTCGTGAAGGCGATAGCGCCAAACGCGATGATGATAAGCGAGAGAACTATCGCCAGAACCGGACGGCGAACCGAAAGATCGGAGAGCGTCATCGGCTGTGACTAACCGCGAGGCCGCAAGGGCAGTTCCGCAGCGTCGTCCCGGCCGCCGGGCGGGGTCGTGAGCTGCACGGGCTGGCCTGGGCGCACACTCTGTATGCCCTCGGTAACGACACGGTCGCCCAGTGTGAGGCCCTCAAGCACTTCTGCCATTCCACTGCTTCGCGTGCCGGTGCGTATGCGCACTAAGTCAACCGAGGGGACTCCTCCGGCGGGGACGACACGATACACGAAGGCCCCATCAGCCTGATCCAAGATGGCGATTTCCGGGATAGCTAACGTCTCGCGCGGGTTCGAGCGCACCTCAACCGTCATAAGCATGCCTGGACGCAATACTTCGTCCGTATTCGGGAGCATGGCGCGAACGCGCACTGTGCGCGTGGACGGATCGACGCGGCTGTCTACATTAGCGATGCGGCCATTGAATGTGCGGTCGGGGTAAGCGGCGGTACGCGCCACGATCTCCACGCCGGTAGCGACACGCGAGAGCTGTGTTTCGGTAACATCGAAGTCGAGCTTGATCTCGGTCACGTCATCGAGGGTGCCGATCTGATCGCCGGGCCGCATGAATTGACCAGGACTTGCTGTGCGCAGGCCGACAATGCCAGGAAATGGGGCGCGGATGGTGCGGTCGGCAATACGCGAGCCGCCGGCATTCAAGCGCGCCTGCGCCGCCTCCGCCGACGCTCGCACGGTGTCGAGCCGCGCTTGTGAGGCAAAACCGCGATCGTACAATTCCTGATAGCGTCGTAATTCTTCCTGCGCAGCTTGGTTCGCCGCACGCACTTCGGCAAGGTCGTCGGCCTGCTCTACGCTCGACATCTCGACCAAAACCTGGCCGCGACGAACGCGGTCGCCACTGTCGAAGCGGATGGCGCGGATGGTGTCGGCGACCTTCGGGGTTAGCACGATGCTCTCTCGCGCCTGCGCGGTTCCGATAGCCTCTAGGCCGTCAGTGAAGACGTGCATGCCAACGGTGGCCGCAACGATGGTCGTGGCGCTGCCGGGCCCGCCGCGTCCGCTGGAGGGGGCAGCCGCATTCGCAGACACCGCGTCACCGACGCCGTCGAACGCCACTTTGCCCACGATGACAAGAGCCATCAGGCCAAGCCCGATAGCCACCACCGCCGCAAAGCCGTAGCGCTTGAAAAACCCCAACATGTAACGGACCTTACAGACTATTCTTTGCGGAATTGTGTCGAACAGGGCGGGTTGTCCGGTGCGATGCGATCAATCGCCGGGCCTGCCCCACAATCCTATCACAAGCGCCGCTTCCTCGCCGCCCCCATCGACCCGGGCGCGCAGTCCAATCTGGATCCCCCGACCGCTGGGCCTGAAGTATACGAGCGTAAGCTGAGCCCGGATCGCTCCTTCGCCCTCCAAAGGCACGTCAGCAAACATCTGCCCCATGGCCAACCAATTCTCACCCGGGCGGTAGCCCACTGTAATGTCTAGGCGCTGGCTCTCGCAGCCGCCGTCCAGCGCCCGAGTGGCCGCCTCGACGTTCACAAACCCGGTTTGCCCAAACCCTCGGCCAGCCAGTGGACGCACCTCCGCGCCGCCTTCTCCACAATCGCCTTCCGGCGCAGAAGTCCAAAAGGCCGAACCCTGAAGCGCGACGACGGTACCGCCCTCGCTGCGGTGGACGACGTGTTTGGCGCCGACGAGGGCTTCGGCCCGCCACGGCTCCGCCGAGCTGTAACTGTTCTCGTACCAGGGCGCAAAAACAGCTGACGTCGACTCAGTGACGGGCGCCTCGTAATAACCAGAGCTCTCGTAAAAGGTCAGACCTTCGCGTTGGCCGACGACATTGGTCCATATTTCCTGACCGCCCTCGGGCGCGATCCAGGCTCCGGCATGCGCCGGCAAGGGCGTCAGTGCTGCGATCAGGCTTAAGAATCGTAGCCCGGCAGCTCCCGATCCAGCTTTCTCTTCAACCCCGGCCACGCCAGCCCCGCCACCATGCCCAGCCCCTTTGCGGGACCGTTGCGCGTCTCTTCTTGCGCCTCTACCGGCGCAATCAACACGTTCTCACGGCCCGCGCTCAACGCGTTGACCTGCTGCGCGCATGCGCGCTCCAAGAAAAAAATTCCGACAAACGCCTCCGCCGCCGTTGATCCGACAGCCAACGTGCCGTGATTGCGCAGAAGCATCAGCTTCTTATCGCCAATGTCTTTCACCAGCCGCTCGCGCTCATCGAGATTCAACGCCACGCCCTCGTAGCCATGATAGGCGAGGTTCGGCAGCATCAGCAGCGCGTTTTGCGTCAGCGGCAGCAACCCATCCTTTTGGGCTGATACACCAACGCCGGCGTCGGTATGCAGATGTATGACGCACAGCGCATCTTCGCGCGCAGCGTGGATCGCGGAGTGAATCGTGAAGCCCGCCGGATTGATGTAGTACGGCGTTGGCGACACGATAGCGCCATCGAGATCAACCTTGACCAGAGACGAGGCGGTCATCTCTTCGAAGAACATGCCGTAGGGATTAATTAAAAAGTGGTGGTCCGGCCCGGGTACGCGCATCGAGATGTGCGTGAAGATCATGTCGTCCCAGCCGTGCAGCGCGACGAGGCGATAGAGCGCGGCGCAATCGACGCGCGCCTGCCACTCCTCGGCGCTTACGCGGCCCTTAAGGGATGTTCCAGCATCGTCAGCCATCGGGTCCTCCGGCGCCTAGCCTAGGCGCAAGTGCGGACGGGCTCAACCGAACCATGCTATGGACGGCCCATGAAACTCGCCTTCACCGCCAGCGCCCGGCCCGAAGCACAAGAGGCGCTGCGGCGCCTCCGCCACACCCACGGCGAAGTGGGCGAGGCCGACGCCGAGATCATCGTCGCCCTCGGCGGCGACGGGCACATGCTGGAAACCCTGCGGCGGCGGCTGAAGGACAAGAAGCCGGTCTATGGGATGAACCGCGGCACCGTCGGCTTCCTGATGAACGACTTTCACGGCGACGACCTGCTCGACAGGCTGGCCATGGCCAAACCCGTCATCGTGCGGCCGCTGGTGGCGCGCTGCGAAACCGCCGCCGGCGTAGTCGAGGAGCGCGCCTTCAACGAGGTGTCGCTGCTGCGGCAAACGGCCCAAACGGCGAAATTGCGCATCTCGATCGACGGGGCCGAGCGTATGGCGGAATTGCTCTGCGACGGCATCATGGTGGCGACGCCGCCCGGCTCAACCGCCTACAATTTCTCCGCCCACGGGCCGATCTTGCCCATTGACTCCCGTCTGCTGGCGTTGACGCCAATCAGCGCTTTCCGGCCCCGGCGCTGGCGCGGGGCGCTGCTGCCACACCGAGCTCACGTTCGCATCGAGGTGCTGGAGGCCGACCGTCGCCCGGTCAGCGCATCAGCGGACAACGTCGAAACCCGCCACGTCCTCGCCGTCGATATCCACGAGGATCCGACCACGACGCTCACCCTTCTTTTCGATCCGGGCCACGCCTTGGAAGAGCGCGTGCTGCGGGAGCAATTCATCGTCTGACCGTCAACGCTCTGTTCACCAGCCGTGCCCATCCTCAGCAGCCATGACGAACCGCGCCGCCCAGTTCATCGATCCCCGCGACGCCGGACTGCGCGGGCTCGATTTGCCCAAGCCGTTGTTCGATGACGCCGATCTGGCGCGGGCCGAAGACACCCTAAAAGCCCTAAGCAACTCAATGCAGCAATGGCTCGACGCTGATGTCGAGAAGCTTCAACTGGCGCGGCTGACCTGTGAAGCTGCATCGTGGCGCTTCTCCGCGCTCGAAGCGGTGTTGGGCGCCGGCCATGACCTCAAAGGCATGGGCGCCACTTACGGCTACCCCATCGTCACCCAGATCGCCGCCTCGCTATGCCGGCTCATCGAAACGGAGGCCGGCAAGGCGACCGCGCAAAGCGATCCGACCCTGGTCTGCGCTCATGTGGACGCGCTGCGCGCCGCCGTACGGGATCACATCAAAGAGGCGAGCCACCCGGTCGGACGGTTGCTCGTACAGACCCTGGAAGCGCACGTTGACCGCCTCGGCGTCGCGCCGCGTTAACGTCCTAACGCAGCCTTCACCCTGTTCGCCCGCCGAACTTTAACGGTGCGCGTGTCATAAGGGGGGCGAAGATTGCCTGCTTATGAGTGTCATTCCCTTCCGCCTGCGCTCGGAGCCCGAGCCTCTCGCGTTCGCCATCGGCGCCCGCGTCGATCTGCGCGTGGGTGCGCTCGCGTCCGGTATCGTGCGCCCTAGGGGTGATCCGGCGGAGGCGTTTTCGTTCTCAAATCTAGCGCGTGTCCTCCGCGCGGCACGCATGGCATGGCTTGAGCGCGGCGCGCGTGCAGCGCTGACGTTGGCTGTACCAGAGGAGATTCAAAACGCGCTAGAAGCCGACCTGCTGAACGAAGCCGCCATCGAAGCAGGATGCACGCGCCGCAACATGAGCTTTCAGCTGAATGAACGCGAGATTGTGAACGCCGGCCCCGCTCTGCCAGAGGGCCTGCGCGCGCGCGGTTGGAGTGTCGTGCTTCGCGGTGATCCTGAGTGTCCTCTTCCCTTCGGAGCGCGGGCGCGCACCCTCTACAGTGAACTCGTGGTAGATGCGCCGCAGGCGCCTGACCCGTTTCTGGCGCTAGACTCCAGTGACCGCACCCCACTCGGCCGCCGTCTCCTAGCCGCCAAAGGGGCTGGGCTCATTATTACCGCCGAAAGCGTCACCAGCGCCAATCAGGCGCGCACTCTGGCCATCGCCGGCTTCGATCGCGGCGGCGGATCGTTCGCTGAAGCGGGCTTGCGCTAGATCGCAGCGACGCGCTCGGTCTGCAGGCCTGACGCATCTAGCTTATCCAACAGATAGTCGAGATCGTCCTTCGGCACCGACTGAAACAGCGTCAGCGTCCGCTCCAGCATGCGCTTGCGGAACGTTGTCCTGTCGCGCGCAATGCCTTCGCGATCAACACTGTGATAAACCTCGACCGCGGCGCGGAACGAAGGATAGAGTCGCGGCGGCAAACCAGCGCGGTCAAACGCCGCCTTCAACCCGAGCGGTCCACTATCGTGCATCAGCAGCCACATGCGCTGGTGCGAAATGCCCCCAAGCTCAGCCATCGCATGTTCGACGAAATCGAGATGCCCTAGGCACAGCCCGCGCATAAGCAGTGACGGCGTCAGCCGGCCGTTGAGATTGAGCTGCTGCACGAAGCGGCCAAGATCACGCTGCCGGCTCGCCTGCTCAACGATATCAATCGTCGCGCGCTCACGTGAGCCCATCGCCAGATCGATGGCGATTTGCGGCGGCAGTTCGTGATTGTTGACGAGGTGGTCGAAAAATTCGCCGCTGACAACGGCGACGAGCTTCTCCGTGATGCCCACCGGCAATACATCACGGCGCACCATCGCCGCCGTAACCGATGACAATTCGTGAAAGCGTTCCAGCGCCGTGCAGAGGCCGCTTTCGTCGAACAACGCGTTGTCGTTGGCCAGTGCGCGCTCGACGGCCTCCGAAACGGCGTGCGCGGAGATGGCGCCGGTCACTGTCACCGACAATTTCTCGCGACTCGCGACAGCGAGCTGTTTTGCCGGCGGACAGGCGCGGACGATCTCCACCAGGTCTGAATCGGTCAGCACCGGCGAGTTCATGATCACCGGCAGCGCAATGCTGTCGATATCCTGCGCGAGCTTCGTCGCGATCTCGCGCGGCAGTTTCGGCGAGTTCTTCAGCGCAACGGAAAGCGCGCGGCGCACGAGAATAGCCGCGTCCTGCGCCATGATGGCGATGATGCCCTCGGCGTGCGCACGTTCCTCAGCGGAAAGCTCAGCGTCATCGATGCAGCGGCAAATCTTGTGCGCGGCGTGCGCGCGGTCGTCCTCGGTCGGACCCTTGATCAAGGTCCGGATGTCGCTATCGGTGAGATTGGCGCGCATGGTGACGATCGACATGAGGGCGCTCGCGCTGCAAGGCGGCGGCGACTCCCGCCGCGCCGGTTCCGGAACACCGTCGCGGGCTAGCCTTAATGAATGTTTGATCGCGGCGAACGTTGCGGAGAAGAAACGATGCTCGAGGGCCTGAAGATCGTCGAATACGCGACCTACATCGCCGCGCCCGGCGCCGGAGGCATCATGGCCGATTGGGGCGCCGACGTGATCAAGGTCGAGCCGCCAGGCGGCGACCCGATCCGGATGTTTTTTTCTTCGCTAGGCGTCGAGGAAACGCTGAACCCCGTCTTCGACATGGACAATCGCGGCAAGCGCGGGATCATTCTCGACACCGCGCAGGAAGCAGGCCGCGACGCCCTGCTGCGCTTGATCGAGAGCGCCGACATCTTCCTCACCAACGTCCGCCCCGGCGGCCTGCAACGCGCGGGGCTCGATCACGAGACAGTGCTGAAGCGTTGCCCGCGTCTCATCTACGCAACGCTGACCGGTTACGGCCTTGAAGGTCCGGATGCGGATCGGCCGGGTATGGATTCCGCTGCCTTCTGGGCGCGCTCCGGACTCGCGGCGATGTTTCGCCCCAAGGGCGGCGATCCAGTGCAACTGCGTACTGCCTTCGGCGATCACGTCGCCTCGCTCGCCATCGTCAGCGCCGTGCTGGCGGCGCTGCATGAGCGCCACGCGACCGGCAAGGGCCGCCTCGTCGATGCATCGTTGCTGCGCGTCGCCCACTACGTCGGCGGTAGCGACTTCGCCATTCAGCACACGCGCGGCCGTATCGCCTCCAACCGCCCGCGCAAGGACGCGCCCAATCCGCTCATCAACTACTTCCAAACCGCCGACCAGCGCTGGATCAGCTTGCTGCAGCGGCAAGGTGAAAAAGATTGGCCCAAACTTGCGCGAGCTTTGAAGGTCGAACACCTGGTCGCCGATCCGCGCTTCGCCAGTGGACGCGCGCGGCGGGAGAACGGCCCGCAATTGGTGCCGCTGCTGGACGAAGCCTTCGCAGCGCGACCGCACGACGTGATCGCGGCGGCGCTTGATGCTGAACAAATGATCTGGGCGCCGGTGCTGACGCCGGCCGAAGCCATCGCCGATCCTCAAGCGATCGCGGCGGGCTGCGTCGTGCAAACGCCGAAGCAAGGCGGCGGCACCATGCCGGCACCAGCGGCCCCCGTGCGCTTTCCCGGCGCCGACGATGGTCCAAAAGGCCCTGCCCCCACCGCAGGACAGCACACGCGCGCGGTGCTGTTGGAGTTTGGCTATTCGGAAGCGGAAGTAGACGCGCTCTACGCCAGCGGCGCTGCAGCCTAAGCGCTACGTGTCGCGATTCATCCTCGTATAAGCGCTAAGCGCCCGCAGCGGATCGCGCTGTTGTTGATCGTCGTCATCGCTGCTGCGCAGTAGCGGCAGCAGCGCCATCGCAAACAGCGCCTGCGCCAAAGCCGGCGACATGGACTCGCCTTCGCGGCCGTATTCCAGACGTCCGCTCGGCGCCGCCGCACCCATAGTGGCGTCCGCGTCGAGCCGCAATCGGTCAAGCAAACCTTGCGCCGAACGCGCTTCGCCATTGGCGTAGAAGAGCCCGCGATTGGCCGCCGCCTCGCGCGGAAACAAAGCCGACGCATCGCGCGCGCCGCTGGCCGCCGCTTCGATCAGACGAATTGCCCCGCCCGGTCCCATCACGTGCGCCGCGTACAATTCACCAGCGTTCGGCGCGCGACCGAGCCGCGCTTCTAACGTTTGCGCATTCTCGCGGGCGAGTTCGCCGGCCATACGCGCCGATAGCTCAGGATCGTTGCGCAACGCCAAAATATCGCGCCGTGTCGCGGCATCGGCGCCGCCGCGCAGCGCTGAAGCCTCACTCGCCAAACCGTGCTCGGGGCCATGCCGACGCACCATGTCGAGCCACGTGCTTTCGATGAATTGAAAGAGGCCGGTCGCGCTCGACGTGCCTGCGCGTGCTGTCGGATTAAGCGCGCTCTCGCGGCGCGCGGTTTCGACCAGCAAGGAAAAGTCGACGCCCGTTGCGTCCGCGGCGCGTCTTATCGCGGCGCGGACGCCGTCGTGACCCAATGGCGCTATGGGATCGCTCATGCTTTCCGGGTCAGCGGATTTGGTAAACGAGAGATTAACGACGTCGGAGGTTCAGTCGGTACGGAAACAGAATAAAGCCTGCCAGCACAACGATCAGCGCGATAAACGACGTCGCGATTAACAAGCCGGAATTGAAGTTCTCATGGTCGCGCCAATCCATAATGTGGAGCGCCCAGAGCGCATCGTAGACGCGCCAGAGATCGGAGCGACGCGCGGTGACGCGTGCGGTGTCGGCAGCGACGTAAACGGCCAAGCCTTCCGCATCGTCGAAGGCGATGCGCCACGCCGGCAGCGGCCCGCGATATTCCGGCGTCTCTTCTCTCACCAATCGCCGCTCCCGCACACGCGGGCTGCCGGCTGTGTAGGCTTGCGCGATCTGAACCGCCGCGTCGGCGCTGAGCGGCGATGCCACGCGCCAATCTTGCAGGTCGATCAGGATCGGTCGGCGTTCGGCGAACTCGGCGACGGCGACGGCATCTCCGGCGGCGTCACGCTCGTAGGTCACACGCGTCGGCGCTTCGGGCAGCAATGCGCTGACGTCGGCGATCGGCGCATTGAGAGGCGCGGCGTGTTCATGGGCGATGCGATGTTCGCTGCGCACGCGCTCGATCGGGAAGAGGGTGAAGAAGAAGCCCGAGCCGACCCAAAACAGGACCTGCACGCCGATGATGAGCGCGAGCCATTTGTGGGTCCAGGAGGCAATGGCTTGGAATTTCATTGCCGCGACCAAGCAGCGGCGCGCGTCAGCAGGCAATGCGGCGGATTGCCGTCACCTAGATATGGAAGACAGCCTTCAAATGATCCGCGAGCCTCGGATCAGCATCGTGTCGCGACCCCCATGCCCGTATCCGCTCAACGAACTGGGCGAGGTCATGCTCGGCCTGGTCCAGCGCGATTCGGATCGCCTCGTAGGTGACCGTAGCCGACCGACGATGCTTCTCATCCTCCCACGCCACCGCGAGATCGCCCGAGCAATCAATCCAGGGCATCGGATCGTGTCCAAGCCACGGCGACTGCCCGCCCTTCTTGACGGCATACCATTCGCGCCAACCTTCGAGACCGCAGCAGCACGACGGCGCAACCATGAAGTCGCCCGTGCGCAGAAGCAGGCCGCCACCAACCACAAACGACGGCGTCTCCGCGATTGCGCTGGTGGTCTCGCGCAGAGAGCTGCGCACGCCGATGTTCCTGCTGTAGCTCGCGATACTCGCGATTGCGCGAACGATGTCCGCGTCCGAGGTTTGCCCCGACACCACGATCCAACGTTCCGCGCCGGGTGCTGGAGCCCAATCAACAGCCGCATAGCTGTTCTCGATGACGGGCGACAATTCCACCCTCAATAGCTCTTGGGCAACCCAAGCACGCGTTCAGCGATGAAGTTCAGGATCATCTCGCGGCTGACCGGCGCGATGCGGGCAATCATGGCTTCGCGGAAATAGCGCTCTACGAAATATTCCTTCGCGTACCCCATGCCGCCGTGCACCAGCACCGACGTTTCGCAGGCGCTGAAGCCGGCCTCGGCGCCGAGGTACTTTGCGGCATTCGCCTCGGCGCCGCAGTCCCGGCCGGCGTCGTAAAGCGCCGCCGCTTTGAACGCCATCAAGTTGGCCGCTTCCAGTTCTGCCCAGGCTCTCGCGAGCGGATGCTGGATGCCCTGGTTTTGCCCAATCGGCCGACCGAACACGACACGCTCTTTCGCGTATTGCGTGCCCCGCCGCAGAGCCGCTCGCCCGAGCCCGATCGCCTCAACCGCAAACAGCACGCGCTCAGGATTGAGTCCCGAGAGCAGAATCTTAAAACCCGCGCCCTCTTCGCCGATCAACTCGGCGTTGGAGACATCGAGGTCCTCGATGAACAGCGTGTTGCACTCAACCGCCTTGCGGCCCATTTTCGGAATTGGCTGCGCCTCAATCTTGCTGCGATCGAAGTCCGCATAGAACAGCGACAGCCCTTCCGTAGGTCGCTTCACCTGGTCCTTCGGCGTCGTGCGCGCGATCAGCATGATCTTGTTGGCGCGCTGCGCGTTGGTCGTCCAAATCTTTCGGCCGGTGATGCGATAGCCATCATTGGTGCGCACCGCGCGCGTTTCGAGGCTAGCGGTATCCAATCCGGAGTTCGGTTCGGTGACTGCGAAGCAAGCTTTGTCCGTGCCGTCCATCGCCGGTGGCAGGAAGCGGGCTTGCTGCTCCTCGGTGCCAAATTTTACGATCGGCATCAGGCCGAAAATATTCAAGTGGATGGCGCTCGCGCCGGAGAAGCCGGCGCCCGATTGCGCCACCGTCTGCATCATCAGCGCAGCTTCGGTAAGGCCGAGCCCTGCGCCGCCGAAGCGCTCGGGCATCGCCACGCCGAGCCAGCCGCCGGCGGCGATGTCAGCAACGAACTCATCCGGAAACTTGCCGCTCTCGTCGGTGCGCAGCCAGTAATGGTCATCGTACTTCACGCAAATCTCTTCGATCGCGTGCTTGATTGCGACTTGCTCTTCGGTGAGGTCGAGGGCGAAGGTCATGAGCTTCCAAATCTTGCCGGCGACAGCGCCGCCCAATCGTCCGACAGCGCGGCGCCGAACACGTAGGCGGTTATGATCTCCGCCGTGACAGGCGCCAAGAGCCAGCCATTGCGCGAATGCCCCGCCGCAATGAATACACCATTACCCGTCGGGCCTATCAGCGGCCACCCGTCCGGCGACATCGGTCGCACCCCGGCCCAAGCGCGGCCAGCCGGCTTCACTTCTCCGGGCAGCAGCGCCTCGGCGGCAGCAAGGAGTTCCGAAACGCGCCCCGGATCGACAGCGCGGTCGTAGCGATCGAATTCCATCGTCGCGCCGAGCACGACATCCTCGCGCCGCTGCGTGACGTAAAACGCGCCAGTGCGTAGAGTGGGCGTGAGCGGTCGCTCCAACTTCACTGACACGAGATGGCCCTTAGCTGGTCGCAACGCTTTCAGCGCCGGCGCCGCCTTCAGCAGCCTGTCCGTCGCCCACACGCCAGGCGCCAGAACGACCGCGTCCGCTTCGTACTCACGGCCATCGTGCGTAATCACGGAGCTTACGTTCACATCAGCAACATCGCTCTCGAACTCAATGATCACCCCCAGCGCGCGCGCCTGCATGGCTAGCCCGGTCAGAACTCGCAATGGGTCAGCGACGCCTTCGTCCTCAACGAACATCGCGTGTTCAATTTTTGCATCAAAGCCAGTGCGCTTACGAAACTGGCCGGCGTTCAGCGGCATAGCGCGCCGTCCGAGGCGTTCGACATTGCGCTGCAAGCGCGCTGCCTCGTCGGCGCTCGCGTTGATCACGACGGCGCCGCCAAAGCGGACACCATCCGCCCACTCGGCGCCGGCTTGGCGCGCCTTCCACAAATCGTAGGATTCCAGCGCGATGCGCTCGTGCAGGGACGCTTCACGATCAAGCGGCGCCAACATACCCGCCGCCGTCGCCGAGGCTATCGGGCCGAACACGCTTGGATGCTCGCGCTCGGCTTCCAGCAGTGTCACTTGCGCGCCGCTCTGGCGCAGGCGCACCGCGCAGGATAATCCGATAACACCGCCGCCAACAACGACCACGCGCTTCATGCGACGCGCATCTCAGCCGGCCGCGCCGCGCGTTCATAGGTTTCCGACAGCGCTTCATGCAGTTTGCGCCGGAATGTCCCCGCACGCGGTAGCGGCGCCGGGCCCACCAGATGCGTTTTGCCGCCTTCCGCCGGAATCCACAGCACCAAACCGCCCCGCTCCAGCATCAGCGCCGCGACCTCCGATGTGCCGCCGGGCCCCTTAGGTGGCAGTCCGTTCCACACACACAGCAACAGGTCGGCCTTTTCGATCAGCGCGCGGCCAACGGCGGCGTAAGGCGCCGCTCCGCCCCCCCCGACTTTTTCCACCAACTCGTCCGACACCGGCAGAATCCGCCGCGATGCCCACAGCAGCCGCTGATAGTGCTCCTTGGACTCCTGATCAGGGAAGTCTTCTCCATAGCGTTCGACAGAGAACGGCAGCGGCGTCACTAGCCGCCAACCGCGAGCCAACGCGGCGTCGGCAGCGTAGCGGTCTGCACCTTCAGCGATGGCGGAGTGCAAGGCACAGCGAGCGGGCGCACCGGTGACCGCACGAGCGGCTTTCTCGGATTCGGCCAACGCCTCAGCGATTTCTCTCTGGATGCGCGGACGCTCGCTCTCCGGCAGTTGGTTGAGACGGTGGCCGGTGACGGCGACGATCAACGTGCGTGGCGAACTCATGCCCGCCATTCCGCCGCGTCGAATTTCGGGTCAGGATAGCTAGCGTCCACGTATGTGCGTCCAATCGCAAGCCCTACTTCGAGCAGCAGATCGAGATTGGCCTTCTTGCCGTTGTCCATGAGGTCGAGCCCGTTCAGCATGGTCGCATCCAACTCACGGCCGATGGTGCGCTCCAAGAGCGTCATGGGCGGTTGCGGATCGCCGGGACGGCGTGCCTTCGGCTTGGTGTCGAGCGCCACGTCGATCCGCTGATAGTCAAGCAGCGGCACACCAGTGATGCACGTTCCCGCCATGTCACCGATCTCCGAGTTGATCCGCCATGGCTTCCGCGGCTCCGAAAGCGCTTGCATCATCATCACGCCCTGCAGCTGCGTGTCGTACACCATGGCGCGTAACGCATGCACGCCGCGGAGCCCTGGTGGCAAACCCTGAAAGTCATTGCCCTCAACGACGGGCCGACGCATGCCGGTGCCGACCGACGTCATCATCAAGTTTTCGGCGCCGCTCTTCCAGCCGAATTTATAGGACGGCTCCAAAGCCAACATCAGCATTTGCATGCTGGGATTGTTGTTGGCGCTCACGGCGCCGTCAACGAAGTAGCCCTTTTGAATTGACCGGCGCTTTTCATCGAACTCGATGTCGATGACGACTTCATCGAAGAACGTCGGCGCGGCCGCACTGGCGAGGACCAGATCAATGAGACGGTACCGCTTGTTCGGGAACGCGCCTTCCGGGGGATCATAGAAGATGCCGAGCGGGTGGTTAGTCAGCACCCACGGTGAACCAGTGTCGATACGCTTGGCGTGGATGGCGAGGCCGGTGACGATGTCTTGTGAGCCGAGTGTCTTCGTCGACAGGACGCCCTGCAGCGCGCGCCGTAACTTCTTTGACTCAAATTTCGACTGCAGAAAGAACCCATCCCCGGCATTGCGTCCGAACACTTCGGGGCCAAGTCGCATGTAGAGCTCAATCATGTCATCGACACTGAGGCCAAGCGCCAAGCCCGAAGCGATGATGGCGCCGGTCGAAGTGCCGCCGATTAAGTCGTAATAGTCGCTGAGCCGAAAATCGGAGCTGCCGCCGGCGCGCGCGCGCAATTCGTCCTCGAGCGCCTTCAGCATTCCGAGCGTCAGCACGCCCTTCACGCCGCCGCCGTCGAGCGCAAGAATGCGCTTGGCGCCGGTGTCAGGCGACAGGTGTTCGAACAGGGTCTTGGGCATGGCTCCCCTCGGCTCCGTTCTAGCCCCTGGCTGGTCCTAAAAGAAGGCCAGTGCGTCAGGATCCCGCCCCAGGTGTGCAGCTTTGAACTCCGCCGCCAGGAACAGGCCCCCGGCAACGTAGACAGCCCCGTTTCCGGCCTTAGCAAGCGCCAACCGTCGAGCCTCGCCCACGTTATCCGCAACGCTGATCTCAGCCGACGGATTGGCTCGGGCCGCCAGCACGGCAATCTCGGCCGCCTGCGCGCCCTTTTGCCGCGCCGCCGCACAGATAATGGTCTCGAAGCCCGGGGCCAGCGCACCGACGATCGAGGCGCAATCTTTGTCCTGCGACGCGCCGCAGACGAGCACAGCTTGTTGCGGGCCGCGCATGGTCTGGAAGCCAGCCAGCGCCGAACGCACGCCGGCCGGCGTGTGACCAACGTCGATCACGACCAGCGGGTCTTGTTCGATCACCTCAAGCCGCCCCGGCCATCGGGTTGCCGCCATACCGGCCTGCACTTGCTCGTCGCTTAGCGGTGACACGTCACGCGCCAGCGCCACCGCCAGCGCCGCGTTCTCACGCTGAAACGCGCCGGTTAGAGGGACCAGCGCGTCTCCGATGGCATCTGCACCCACGAAGGCGCAAGTCACGTCACGCGCTACGCAATGAGCCTTGATCGCCGCGCGCTGCACCGTGCAGCTGGCACTGACGAACAACGTCGCGCCTTTCGGCGCCGCCTCGATCTTATCTCTGGCGATGTCTTCGAGTGTTGGTCCCAACAACTCAGTGTGTTCCAGATCAAGCGACGTCAGCGCCACACGCTTGGCGCGGATCAGGCGAGCAGGATCGAGGCGGCCACCAATGCCGGCTTCCCAAACCGTGTTCGCGCATCCACGCGCCGCGAACCAGTCAGCAGCAATCAAGAACAGGAACTCAAAGCCACCCATGGTTTGCGACTGGCCGGCGCGCTCCACAGCGGCGACAACGCGGTCCCAGTGATCCGCCAATTCCGCGTCGGCAATGTCGTCGCCATCGATGCGAAAGCGCTCATTGAGATCAAGCAAGTGCGGAGATGTGAAAAGCCCTACGGTATCGCCGGTTTGCCCAAGTAGCGCCGCTGTCATCGCCGCCGTCGAGCCCTTGCCATTGGAGCCGACAATAGCAGCGCCACGCTCGCCAAACTGCGCCAGATTGATGCCTAACGCGCCAGCCACGGCGCTCACACGCTCAAGCCCGCGCCCCGCGCCGAACTTCGGATACGGGATACGCCAGCTTCTCATCTGAGCGCCGCCTCGAAGTTGGCGCGCCAGATCGCCTCGATCAAATCCCAGCGGCCGTGATCTTCCAGCGTGGCGATCATCGGGTTGGAGTTCACTTCAATGACCGCAAGGTCGCGGCCATCGCCCGACAAGTCAAAGATATCCACACCGGCCAGCCGCAGCGACATCGCATCGGTCGCCGCCAACGCGATCCGTTCCAGGTTTTCGCTCGCGCCATCACGCAACGCGCTGGCGCCGCCGCCCGCAGCGCGATTGGCCGGCCCCTCCAACGTTGCGCGGGCGCCAAACGACAGCACCGCGTCCACCGCCAGCAAATGTCCCGCATTGTCGCGCGCGCGTGGCTTCGGCGCCAGCGCGCCCGCTTCACGCGGCATCGCCGCCACCAGCGCGGCAAGCGTTCGCAGACCGTCGCCCACCACCACCGGCGCACTCTTGCGATACGAAAACAGCGCCCGCCCCTCCAGAACGAAGACCCGGTACTCCACCGCGCGCACGAATGGCTGCACCAGGATGGCGAAGTGCTCGCGCTCAACCCGCTCCAAGTAGTCGGCGAACGCCTTCGTGCTCTCGACTACTTCCGCGTGCAGCCCGTTCGATGCCGACACGGGCTTGCAAAACAGCGGATACTCCGCCTGACGGGCGTAGTTAAGCGCGTCCTCCGGCTCACGTCCGGGTCCGCGCATTTCCGCCCAGCGTTTCGTGGCAAAGAACATGCGTCCCGGCAGCACTGGCACGCCCGCTTCTCGCAGCACCTCTGCGCAGAAGGCCTTGTCGCGCGCGATCGAAGCAGCGCGCGCATCGTTCAACGCGTAAGGCGTACCGGCGCCCGACGCGAACGTCGCCACGCGATCGCCGTCGCACACTTCAAACAGATAGCCATCCGCACCATCGAGCGAACGGAACGCATAACCGCACGCCGTCGCCGTGTGCGCGGCGTAACGCCCCTGTGCGCTCAAAAGCGAGGTATCAGGCGTTGAAGAAATGGTACCGCCTCCCGGGCTCGAACCGGGGACCCCTGGTTCCACAAACCAGTGCTCTAACCAACTGAGCTAAGGCGGCACACTCCAAGCCCGGCCTCCACTTTAACGAAAGCAGAATCCGGGGCGCGGAACCTAGCGCCGCCGTTTGGCCGAGGCAAGGCGCGCTAGAGCGGTCGGCACTACGCGTTAGACCGGCCCCCAACCCTGCTGGTTGATATAGGCGCGCAGGCGCGCAATGCGGTTGTCCGGATCGGGGTGTGTGGAGATGAATTCCGGCGGCCGCGAACCGCCGCCTTCCTGCATCCGCTGCCAGAACGGGATCGCCTGCTTAGGATCATAGCCGGCGCGCTGCATATATTGGAGGCCGAGGATGTCGGCTTCACTCTCTTGCTCGCGCGAAAATGGCAAGCTCAACCCAACCTGAGCGCCCAGTCCGAGCGCAGCCATAGCGAGTTGGCTATTGATCTGAGATCCGGCGACTTGTAGCGCCGTCTGCGTCGCGGCTTCACGGCTATATCGCTCGGCGGCGTGCCTGCCGGTGACGTGGCCAACTTCATGCCCCAACACCGTCGCCATCCAGTCGTCGCGCTCCGAAATCTCGTAGAGGCCACGATAGAAACCAACCTGGCCTCCCGGCAACACGAACGCGTTCTTCTGATCGCTGTCAAACAGCACGAATTCCCACGACTGGTTGCCGCGCCCGGCGGCGGTGACGACGCGCCGGCCAACGGTTTCCAACCGCCGCTGCGCAGCGGCGTTGCGCCATGTAGGTGTTTGCTGTCGCATCTGCGCCCATGCCTGCAGCGAGGCTTGGCTGAGTTGGCTCTCGTCGATAAGGATGAGTTGCTGGCGCCCAGTCTCCGGGTTGGTGGCGCAGCTGGCAGTCAGGGCGCCGGCTGCCAGACCCAGCATCAAAGTGCGACGATCGGGACGGGCGACCCGGGTTTCGACCTCGGCCGAAGCGCCATGATGCTCACACATTCGCTATCCTCCCACGGACGTCTGCCGCGCCCTTATTCTCGGTCCGCACGCCGGCCTGGCAAGGCCCGATTTAACCTTTCAGGACTTCCGCCGCGCTAGCGTGGACAAACCTGGGGCGGCGCGGCTATAGACCCTGTCCCCACGGCCCACCCGGCCGTCACGGGCGGCGCCTGGGTAGCTCAGTTGGTAGAGCAGCGGATTGAAAATCCGCGTGTCGGCGGTTCAATTCCGTCCCCAGGCACCATTTTTTTCTCCCCGGTATGGCAATACGCCGCCCGACAGATCAGCCAGCCGAAATCCAGGGCGGCGTGGGCAGGTCCTTCGAGCGGAGGAAGTCCACGTTGAAGAGCCGGCTCGCGTAGCGGTTGCCGTAGTCGCACAGGATGGTGACGATCGTCTTGCCCGGCCCGAGCTTCTTTGCCAGCTGTATCGCGCCAAGCACGTTCAGCGCCGACGATCCACCGAGGCAGAGCCCCTCTTCCTGCACGAGGTTATAGAGCACAGGAAGCCAGTCAGCATCGGCGATGCGGAACGCTTCATCGACGAGGACGCCTTCGAGGTTTGCCGTAACACGTCCCTGGCCGATGCCTTCGGTAATCGATGTGCCCTCCGCTTTAAGCTCTCCATTCTTGTACCAGTTATAAAGTGCGGCGCCGCCGGGATCGGCGATACCGATAACGACGTTCGGGTTCTTCTCCTTGAGCGCCATCGAGACGCCGCCAAGCGTGCCGCCTGAGCCGACAGCACAAATGAAGCCATCAACGCCGCCCTCAGTGTCGCGCCAAATCTCGGGGCCAGTTGTTTCCAGATGTCCCTGCCGGTTGGCGATGTTGTCGAACTGATTGGCCCAGATCGCCCCATTGGGCTCGGTCTTGGCCTTCTCCTCGGCCAAACGGCGCGCGATCTTTGGATAATGGTTGTCGCTCGCCGCCGGCGCCGCATCAACTTCGACGAGTTCGGCGCCAAGCGCGATGACGGCCTCCTTCTTCTCCTGGCTCTGCGTTCTTGGCATCACGACGATGACACGATACCCGCGCGCCGCGCCGATGAGCGCCAAGCCTATGCCGGTATTGCCCGCCGTGCCTTCGACGATGACCCCGCCTGGCTGCAACAAGCCACGCTTCTCCGCATCGAGTACAATTGAAAGCGCCGCGCGGTCTTTGACGGATTGACCCGGGTTCAAGAATTCGGCCTTGCCTAAAATCGTGCAGCCCGTTTCCTCCGACGCACGCCGGAGCTTGATCAGCGGCGTGTTGCCGATCGAGTCGAGAATGGAATTGTGGGGCTTCATCGCAGGTGACGTCCTCAACTATCCGGCAAACGCACGCTCGACAACAAAACTGCCCGGCTCATGGTTCGAGCCCGCGACGAAACCCGCGGCGAGCACGCGCGCCTTCAAATCGTGCAGCACTGCGGCAGAGCCGCAGATCATCACCCTGTCGCGCGTTGCGTCGAACGTCGGAGCGCTCAAGGCGCGGAAAAGCCCGCCATTGTCAATCAGCGTGGTGATACGGCCTTCAAGCGGATGAGCCTCGCGCGTCAGGCTGGTGACATGGCGCAGCTTGGCGCGCACTTCGTCGCCCACCAAAGGATCAGCCAGAGTCTCCGCCACCGTTTCGAGTCCGTAGGTCAACTCCGGCTCCGTTCGGCACGTATGGGTAAGGATCACCTCATCGTACCGCGCGTAGGTCTCGGGTTCGCGGATAAGGCTGGCGAAGGGGGCAATGCCTGTGCCGGTGGACAGCAAGAACAAGCGCCGACCTGGCGTCAGGGCGTCGAGGACAAGCGTGCCGGTCGGCTTGCGGCCGATCAGTATTTCATGACCGGGCTGGATGCTCTGTAGCCGGCTGGTCAATGGGCCATCGGGAACCTTGATGGAATAGAAGGCGAGCCTGTCGTCCCAAGATGGGCTCGCAATCGAATACGCACGCAGCAGCGGCCGCTCACCGTTCATGAGACCGATCATGACAAACTCGCCTGACCGAAACCTAAGCGCTGGAGGCCGCTCGCAGGTGAACGCAAACAGACTGTCGGTGTAGTGCTGCACTGACTCCACGCGCACGGCGTAGAGGTTCGGCGGAGGCGCATGCACAGCGAGACTTGAGTCAGTCATTGGGTCATTAACCTGGGGCGCGCCACGACGTGAGAAAAGTCATTTGCGGATCCATTGCGACCGCGATCTGCCAGATGGCGATTGACGTTACGAAACATCCAATGCTCGCCATCAGAACGCGGGGTCGTGCGAGGCTCACGGCGAATGCAGCTAAGGGCGCTGCGAGCATCCCACCGATAAGCAGCCCGATTATGTCGCTCCACCGCACACTGCCCAGCGCGAAGAAAAATGAAGCGGAGATGGCGGCGGTCACCAAGAACTCTGCGGTGTTCACGCTGCCCACAGTTTGGCGCGCCCCGTGGCCACGGCCGAGAAGCGTGGTGGTGACAATGGGTCCCCATCCACCACCGCCCGCTGCATCGAGGAAGCCGCCAATCAGACCAAGTCGTTTCACGCCCTTTGGTTTCTCTGGCGGCGACGTAGGTCCGCGAATAGCAATCCAAACGACAACGACCCCCATGATGAGAAGATAGGCCGAAACCACAGGCGCCATCACCGACACCGGCAAATAAGAAAGAGTCAGCGCTCCGACAATGCCCCCGACAATGCCAGCGGGCGCCAATCGCCACACCAAGTCCCACTGAACGTTTCGTCGCCAGATATGTGCAGCGCCGGACGCGCCGGTCGTGAACATCTCCGCGGTATGCACCGCCGCGCTTGCCGCCGCGGGCGGCACCCCAAACGCCATCAGAAATGACGTCGACACTAATCCGTACGCCATGCCGAGCGCGCCATCGACGAGCTGCGCCACAAAGCCCACCAGCACGGATTGCCAGAAGAAGGCGTCCATCGCCCGCTCACGCCAATCCGTGCTGAACTAGACGAGCGCGCGCATCCGCAATCAAGGCATCGAAATTGGCGCCGCTTTCTCGCAGAACGGCGCGCGCACTTGCGATGTCATCCAGCGCGCCTTCCCACGACGTTGGAAACGCCTGCTCCAACTGCTGCCGCGCGGCGCGGGCCACGGCGGGGCTCGCGCCGCCGGTGCCGGCGGCTAGCGTCAGCTTGCCGCGTCGTACAACCGCGGGCGTGTGGAAGTCACAGAACTCGATCTGATCTTCGGAATTGACGAGCACACCCAGTTTTCTCGCCGCCGCCACCAAGGGTTCGGCTTCCTCAGGCGAGAGGCCGGCAATCCAAACAGCGTGATACCGATCCAAAGCCGACTCACCCGGCAAGCACGCATGCGTCGCTGGCAGGTCGTCGCCGGCCGCGTCCGTCCACACATCCGGTGCGGCGCCGCCAACACGCAGCCAGCTTAGCCGCCGCGCCGCCAGCGGGCCCCGCCCGACAAGGGCGATCCGCAGCATTGCCGGATTGAGGTAGATCGGGATCATGCCGCGTCCGCCTCGGCGATCGAGGCGCGAACTTCCGCCATGGCTTCTCCGATGACCATGATCGCAGGTCCGTCACCGAGTTGAAGCGCCAGCGCGGCCAGCTCGCTCAATGCCCCGCGCACAATGCGCTCATTCGCACTGGAGGCGTTCTCGACCAGCGCGACCGGTCGCTGCGCCGGGACACCGCGCGCGATCAAGGCCGAGGCAACCGCATCCGCTTGCAACGCGCCCATGTAGATGACTGCGGTTTCCGCGGTCGCCGCCGCCTCGGCCCAATGCGTATTCTCAACACCGCCTTGCGCTTTGCTCGGCGTCACGAAAGTCACCGAGCGAGCAACGCCTCGTGCCGTCAGCGAAGCACCGAGCGCGGATGCCGCCGCGAACGCCGCCGTGACACCCGGCACGGAAACAACCGGCACGCCTGCGGCGCGGCAGGCTGCGATTTCTTCCGTCGCCCGCCCAAACAGATTGGGATCGCCGCCCTTCAAGCGCACAATAACATTGTAGCGCGCCGCAAGCCGGACCATGAGCCGGCAAGTGAAGCGTTGATCCACAGACGGGCGATTGGCGCGCTTGCCGACATTGTAGAGCCGCGCCTCGCCTGCGAGCGCCAGCACTTCGGGGCTTACGAGAGCATCGTGAAGAACGACGTCGGCCTGCGCAAGAATGCGCGCGGCCCGCAAAGTCAGCAGGTCGACCGCGCCCGGGCCAGCGCCGACAAGATACACCGTCCCGCTCATTACAGCACCTCGCGGATCATGCCCGCCGCGCAAGTTTGATTGGTCTGCGCGTCGAACAGCGCGAATGCTCCGGTGCCCGGCGCGTTAACATAAAGGTCGGCCAGGATCGGATCACGTGTGGTGACGCGGACGCTGGCGATATCGTTGAGTTTCAGCGTCTCGACGACACCCGTTCGGCGCGTGAAATCCTCGATGTCGTGCAGAAAGTTGAAGCCTTCGATCAGCGCCTGCGTCTCCAGCGCGCCTTGGCGCAGGATATAGCGCCGGCTCTTGCTCCAAGCAGTTTCATCCAGCCAGCAAATATCCGCGACGACGTTCTGCGTATAACGCGCGCCAGGTGCAGCGATAACATCGCCGCGTGTAATGTCGCGCTCTTCGACGAGCTCGACCGCGACTGAAGCGCCCGCCTCAGCCCGATTAACCGGGCGCCCGCCCATGCGCACTTGCGCCACGGTGGCTGCGGTCCCTGGCGGGCCGACAACGATCGAATCTCCGGGCCGGATCACGCCGCCTTCGACTCGGCCGGCATAGAACCTGCTCACGCCAGTCCGCAGCACGGCTTGCACCGGCAGGCGCAAAGGCCCAACGCTTCGGTCGGCAACCACGTTGGATGCGGAGATCGCGTCAATCAGTGTAGGCCCCGTCCACCAGATTGGGCCGCCGCGCCGCACCACGTTGTCGCCAGCGCGGGCTGAGACAGGAATGCAAGTCACGCTCGCCAGCCCCAGCGAATCCGCCAGAGCGGCGAATGCTTTTTCGATCTCGGCGAAGCGCGCCTGCGACCAGTCCACCAGATCCATCTTGTTAACGGCGACGATGATATCGAGCCCCATCAACGCGGCGATGGCGGCATGGCGACGGGTTTGCGGACGCAATACGCCGTTCTCCACCCGCGCGGCATCAATGACGATCACCGCGACATCGGACGCACTGGCCGCCGTCACCATGTTGCGTGTGTATTGTTCATGCCCTGGCGCGTCAGCGATAATGAAACGCACGCGTGGTGTGGCGAAGTAGCGGTAGGCAACATCGATGGTGATGCCCTGCGACCGCTCCGCCTCCAACCCATCCGTCAACGAAGCAAGGTCGTCGGCATTGTCGCCCATCGAGGCGACGTGATCGCGCATCAGCACGCCGGAATCGAGCAACAGCCGGCCAATCAATGTTGACTTGCCGTCGTCGACGCTACCGGCGGTCATGAAACGGATTTGCTCCGGCGTCGGACTGACCGCGATCCCGCTCAAGCTCACGCCGTCCATCAAAAATATCCCTCGACTTTACGCCGTTCCATCGCCGCCGCATTGGCGCGATCGTCCATGCGCGTGGCGCCGCGTTCGGAAATTGTTGTCGTGAGTGTTTCGATGAGAACTTGGCTGGCGTCTTCGGCCACGCTTTCGACTGGGCAGGTGCAGGTCACATCGCCCACCGTGCGGAAACGCACGGAGATGCGTTCAACGGCATCGCCATTCGCGGCGGGCGTGAGGTCCGTCACTGGAAACAGCAACCCATCGCGCCGCACCACGTCGCGCGTATGCGCGTAGTAGAGGTTCGGAAGTTCGATGCCTTCCTCGGCGATGTAACTCCAAATATCGGCCTCGGTCCAATTTGACAGCGGAAAGACGCGCATGTGTTCGCCAACGCCCAGCCGTCGGTTGAACAGGTTCCAGAGCTCAGGGCGTTGCGCGCGCGGGCGCCAAGCCCCGAACGCGTCGCGGTGCGAAAACACACGCTCCTTGGCGCGCGCCCGTTCTTCGTCGCGCCGTGCGCCGCCGATCAGCGCATCGAACTCGAACTCTTGTTGCGCCTCGACCAACGTCACCGCCTGCGCGGCGTTGCGGCTGGCCCCAGGCGCGATACTCACGCTGCCCCGCGCCATGCTGTCCTCGACGTTGCGGACGATCAGCTGCAAGCCCGTTTCCTTGGCGCGCTTGTCACGGAAATCGATCACTTCTTGAAAGTTGTGTCCTGTATCGATGTGCAACAGCCGGAACGGCGGCTTGGCCGTCGCGAATGCCTTCAACGCCACGTGCAAGAGAACGGCAGAATCCTTGCCGCCGGAAAACAGCAGCGCCGGCCGCTCGAACGCAGCTAGTTCGCGCAGAATATAGACAGCCTCGGCCTCCAGCCGCTCGAGTCGCGCCGCCATGGGAGACGAATCACTCGGCGCGCGCCCGGCCGCCATCAGCGTGTCGTCGAATTGGTATGCAAGCCGCATTCTCTGCTTTCCTGGTTTTCCCACCACCAACGCCCAGCCCGCGGATCGTCCCCGGGCCGGATAGCCTTAGTGCACGGCTCGCAGCCGATCGAAACGTAGCCACGCGCATAGAGCGCGTTCATCGGAATGTTGAAGCGCTTGGCGTAGGCAAGCACATCGGCCCAGCTCCAATCGGCAAGCGGGTTATATTTCTGCATGCCGCGCTCCGCGTCATGCTCGGCCTCTGGCAGCGCTGTGCGAGTTGCGGCTTGCTCCCGGCGTTGCCCAGTTAGCCAAGCATCATGATTTTTGAGCGCCAACGCCAGGGGCGCCACTTTGCGGATCTCGCAGCAGAGCTTGCGCGCCGCCACGCTGTCGTAGAACCCGTTCTCTCCATACGCCGCCACATAAGCAGCAACGACCGCCGGATCGGGCCGATGGCGCGCGATCTCGAGACCGTAGCGCGCTCGCGCCTCATCGATCAGCGCGATGGTTTCGGCATGCAAGCGGCCGGTATCCAGCGTGAATACATCAATCGGCAACTTCAGCCGCGCGATCACATCCAGGATGATCATATCCTCGGCGGAGAGGCTTGACGCGAGAGCGGCGCTCTCGTGCCGCGCCGCAATTCCCCGCAACGCCCGTTCCAACAGCCCGATCCGCGCTTCGAAATTGGCGCTGTCGCGATTGCGCAATGCACCTGCAAAACTGGTCGTGCTTTGATAGGGCGTCGAGAACGACTTCAGTGAGCGGACCGCCATATCGCCATCCTGATCGGCTCGCAGCGCGAGCGAGTCAAAACCGACACGCGCAAGCGCATTGGCCTGATCCGCCGTCACCGCGCCTATCGCTCGCAACGGCCCCGTATACCCAAGCCGCTCGCGCAAGAAGAAGGCCTGCGTGTAGCCGCGCCCATCCCCGATGCGATGGAAGTCGGCGGCAATCAACGCCACCTCTTCAAGCCGTCCCGCGAGCCGGCGCACATCATCGGCCGGCTGCAACAAGATCGAGCCACCGGCTTGGGGCGCTTCGAGCCATTGCTCGAGCGACGAATACTCGCCGCCTTCCCAACTCGTCGCGGACGGACCGGCAGGCGGCTTCACCACGGGCACGATCTTCTTGCGAACGTCGCCATGCCCGGCATTCGCTGGCACAGCGGGAGCCGGTGCAGGACGCGGCGGCGCTTCGCCGCTGATGCGGGCGCCGTCCTGGTCCAGAGAGAGCAGAAGCGTCATGCCGCGACGTGCTCCTCGACTTCGAGCGCGGCTTTGAATGCGTTGGCGCCTATGCGCTCGACGACTTCAATGAAGGTCTCGCCGCTGGCGCGCACGCTAAGATAGTGCAGGGCCAAGCGATCGATGACGCGCGGCACGTCATCGCCGCGCACGGCCTTGCCGATCAGGACGCCCAGCCGGCCCTCTCCGTCCGGGCGACCACCGAGGAGAATTTGATACCAGTCCTCGCCTGCCTTCTCGACGCCGAGCACGCCGATGTGACCAACATGGTGGTGTGCGCAGGCATTGATGCAACCCGAGACTTTGATCGAAAGCGGGCCAAGCTCTTCTTCGATCGGCGCCAGCCGCGACGCGATTGCGGCCGACAATGGAATCGACTTGGCGTTGGCCAACGAGCAGAAGTCCCCGCCGGGGCAGCAGATGATATCCGACGCCATCTCGATGTTCGCCCGGGCAAGACCGAGCTTGTCGAGTTCGCGCCACAACGACTCTAGCTGTGCGGCGGCGACGTTGGGCAGCACAAGATTCTGGCGGTGTGTGACGCGGATCTCACCAAAGCTGAAGCGATCCGCCAGCCCCGCCAGCGCATCCATCTCGTCGGCCGTTGCATCGCCCGGCGCAATGTCTTCACGCTTGAGGCTGACGGTGACGGCGGCATGGTCGGGGTGGCGATGCTTCGCGACATTGCGCTTCTTCCAGGCCCGGAAGCGCGCGTCGATTGAGAGGCGGCTCGGCGCGCCATGTGTCGCCTCTAGCGTCGGGTCCGCGAAATGCGCCGTGACGCGCGCCAGCATATCGTTGGTCAGCGTGTTGGGCCCGTTACGCAGATGCGCCCATTCGTCATCAACCTCGCGCGCGAACGCTTCCGCGCCGAGGGCCTCGACAAGGATCTTGATCCGCGCCTTGAAGATGTTGTCGCGGCGGCCGATGCGATTGTAAGCGCGTAGCACAGCCTCGCTGTACGTGAGCATCTCGCTCCAGTGCAGATCGCGCTTGATGATCGATGCAAGGCGTGGGGTGCGGCCTTGACCTCCGCCCACCTTCACGATCATGCGCACCTCGCCAGCCGCGTCGCGATAGAGGTCGAAGGCCAGATCGTGCACCGGTGTCGCGGCGCGATCTTCCTTGGCGCCGTTGAAGGCGACTTTGAACTTCCGCGGAAGATGCGCGAATTCCGGATGCAACGTCGACCATTGGCGCATCAGCTCGCAGTACGGACGCGGATCGACAATCTCATCGGCCGCCACGCCCGCGAACGCATCGGTGGTAACGTTGCGCACGCACGAGCCGCTAGTTTGGATCGCATGCATGCCGATCTTCGCCAGCTCGGCCAGGATGTCGGGGACTTCCTCGACCTTCACCCAATTGTACTGAAGGTTTTGCCGGGTGGTGAAATGGCCATAGCCGCGGTCGTAACGACGCGAGATAGCCGCGAGTGTGCGCAGCTGGTCGGACGAGAGCACGCCGTATGGGATGGCGATGCGCAGCATCGGCGCGTAGCGCTGGATATAGAGCCCGTTCTGCAGCCTCAGCGGCTTGAAGGCGTCTTCGTCGATCAGGCCAGCTAAATACCGTTCGGTCTGATCGCGGAATTGCGCAACGCGCTCTTCCACGATCAGACGGTCGACGGCGTCGTAGCGGTACATAAGTGGCGATCTCTTGCGATCGGGCCGTGAGCCCCCGAGCACATACACTGGGTGGGCTGGAGCAAAGCAGGAAGGTGGCTGAGCTAATGTGTGTGTTTAGCGGGCGGTCAGGCCGTCTGATCGGCGACGGAATCGCCTTCGATCACCTGCTCGCGGAGCCACGTTAGGAAGGCCATCTGCGAGGGCTCAAAGCGGCGCCCGCGGGGCCAAACCAGCCAGTAAGCAAAGCCCAACGGGGCATCGGTCTCATAGAGAGGCGCCACCAAGACGCCGTTGGCGATGTCGCGCAGCGCCAACTGTCGCTTGGCCAGGACCAAACCCTTCCCCGCCGCAGCGGCCTCCAGCGCTAAACCGGAGTGATTGAAGCGAAGGCCACGCTCGGCATCGTCCCGCCGAACCCCGCGGGCCGCGAACCACATGCTCCACGTCGGGCAAGACGGATCACGCTCGGGCGCTTCGTCGTGAATGAGCGGAAGGTCGAGCAAGTCGGCTGCAGTGCTGACCGCACGTCCCTGGAGCAATTTCGGGCTCACCACAACCGCCACAGATTCCGACATCAATCGCTCGCAATGCAGTCCTTCGTAGCCTCCCGGCCCGTAGCGAATGGCGAAATCGGTATCGCTGGTTGCGAAGTCGATCAGCGTCATGTCGGCCGACATGCGCACCTCGACCTCGGGGTAGCGCTCTTGGAACTGGCTGAGACGCGGGATCAGCCATTTCGACGCAAACGATGGCGCCGTCGAAAGCGATATCCGCCGGCCCCGCATGCTCGCCCGCATCGCGCGCCCGGCTTGCAGCATCTCGGCCATGGCCGCGCTGGCGTGCGAAAAAGCCGACTGCCCGGCCTCGGTCAGTTCAACGCCGCGGCCGAGGCGACGAAACAGTGGCTGCCCGGCAAACTCTTCAAGCGCTCGGACATGCTGGCTGACCGCGCCGGCCGTAATGCCAAGCTCTTCGGCCGCGCGCGCAAAGCTGCTCAAGCGCGCCGCGGCTTCAAATACCCGCACGCTCAGGAACGGGGGCATTATCTCTTTCAGTTCCACGGCCCTGCTGCTCCCCCGACGACTGTCCTTGAGAATGGGGACGCCGGCGGCATTTTCCAGACCAGGTCTCACCTCGCCCTGGCCCCAGCTCGCTCCAGTGCAAGTTCGAGGTCCGCGACCAGGTCGTCGGCATGCTCTAGCCCCACCGACACGCGCAGCAAGTTGTCGCCAATTCCCGCTGCCCGGCGGGCCTCCGGACTCATGGCGGCGTGGGTCATGGTCGCCGGGTGGGCAATAAGGCTCTCAATGCCGCCCAAAGATTCCGCCAGCGCAAACTGGCGCAAGCTGCGCGTCAGAGTTCGAATATCGCTGCCGGGCGCGAGCTCAAAGCTCAGCATGGCGCCAAATCCGCGCTGCTGACGCGACGCAAGGTGGTGATCCGGATGGGTGGAGAGGCCAGGATAATGGACTGCCGCGACTGTCGGCAGTTCGCTGAGGCGCTTGGCGACGCGTGCGGCCGTCGCCTGCTGGCGTTCGAGGCGAACATGCAGCGTGCGCAGGCCCCGGAGCGTGAGCCAGGAGTCGAACGGCGCGCCAGTTATGCCGGTACAATTGGCCCACCACTTAAGCTCGTCCGCATCAGCCGCTGTCGCAGCAACGACAGCGCCGCCGACGACGTCGGAATGGCCGTTGAGATATTTAGTCGTCGAGTGAACGACGTAATCGGCGCCGAGCGGAATGGGTTTCTGCAACACCGGCGAGAGGAACGTGTTGTCGACGGCGACGCGTACGCCCGCTGCCTTCGCCCGCTTCGCCAGAGACGCGATGTCCGCGATCCGCATCAGCGGATTGCTCGGCGTTTCGATCCATAGAAGCGCGGGCTCCAGCCGCAGGGCCGCTTCAACCGCGTCGTCGTCACGAAGATTGGCGTAGTGAATGCGAATCTGGCCCTTGCGAGCCCGCGCCTCGAATAATCGCCACGACCCGCCATAACAATCGTTCGTGGCCACCACCAACGCGCCCGCAGGCAATTGGGTGAGCACGAGGTCGATGGCGGACATGCCAGAACTGGTGATGACAGCGCCGGCGCCCTGCTCCAGCTTTGCGATGGCGTCGGCGAGCGTCGCCCGCGTCGGATTGCCCGAGCGCGTGTAGTCAAACGTTCGCTTCTCGTTGAAATCCGAGAAACTGTAGTTGGCCGACAGATAAAGCGGCGGCATCACCGAGCCATGGGCGGCGTCATCGTCGACGCCGGCGCGGCAGGAAATGGTTTCGTCACGTTCAGTCATGGATTGGGGCTTCCAAACAAGTTTTAATGATCTGGGCAATGCGAGCCGGCTCTTTGAGGAAAGCGTCGTGCCCATAGATGGATGGGAAGGTGTGCAGCCCTCGCAGACGCGGCAGCCGCCCAGCCAACTCGCGCATGAGCTCAATCGGCGCCAGCTGATCGTCCACGCAGGCGGCAAGCGTCGTTGCGACCTTGATCTCGGCAGGGTCCACAAGCGCGCGGTCGATCGATTCACTGAGCGTTAGCCAGCGCCGCGGCGCGGCAATGTTTGCGTACGCCTCGCCACGGCTCTCCAGATATCGATCGACAGCGCCGCGCCCGTCTTCATCGACGCCAGTGCCGAAGCGCTCATCGAACTCGGCGGCGCTTCGGTACGTGATCATGGCGAGTTGACGCGCGAGCGAAAGCCCGCCAGCAGCGTCGCCGCTCTCGATGCCGAAGTTGACAATACGGCGTTGCACCCCCCGCCACGCCAGCGCTTGCGCCCATGGGCGGTGAGCCGCCGAGATGACACAGAGCCGTTCAACGCGGTCCGGCGCCAAAACGCCCAGTGCCAGCGCAACCAAGCCGCCGTAGGACGCGCCGACGAAGGCATGGAGCTTCGGCACGCGCAAGCGATCCAGAGCAACTAGGATCAACCGGGCCTGATCGCGCGGCGACAGGCGCAGGCGGTGGTTTCCAGTTGGCGCAAAGTCGACGCCGATAATACCAAAACGTTCGCTATCGATCGCCGCATGATCGGCAATGGTCTCGCGCCACCAGCCGGTCGGACCACAGACATCCTTGCCCGCCGAGATGCCTCCCAGCGCCAGCACCTGCGGGGCGCCGCGATCGCCGAACCGGCGCAGCCGGATGTGGGTGTCCGGCAGCACATCGCCGCTTTCGAGCGTGAAACCTGGCGGGATCGGCGCCGCTATGTCCTCGAACAGCGCCGGGCTGATCCTCTGCAAAGCTTGTGCGGTCATCGGGCGCACCCCGCGAGCACCAGGTGCTCCACGCTTGCGCGCACGGCCACGCCGTCATCGAGCAGCGCATCAACCAACCCACGAACCGATGCTTCAGAGACGCGTTTCACCCGGCACTGCACATGAAAACCGCCGTCGCTGCGCGAAAGCTGAAGTGCGCGCACATCGGCGCCGGCGGTGGAAAGCCTCTCCGAGATATCCGCCCAGACAGTCCAATCACGGATCGTAAGTTGTAAATCGTGCTGAAAGTCGACGCCCAGGAGGTCGGCGAACGCTGCGCCCTCCCCCGCCCGACAACCGTCTTCAAAAGCCATAGCCCTGCTCCAGCGCAAAATTCATGCGCCGGTTTGCGATGGGGCTTGCGGGCTGAGGGCCGTGCGTAAACGCACTTGACCTTCGCTTTAGCTGTATTTTTAACGCGCCCGCAAGCTGATCATCAAATCGGCGCAGTAAGTCCGATATCGCAACACAGCAGATTTGTCACCACGCAAATCCCGACCTGTTGCAATTTCGTTGATCACGGGTGCGAGAGTTTAGTGCAGCTTAAGGCTCGGAGGCCCGGCCAATCGCACGTCAATCCGGAGTCGGCTGGCGATTGCGGTCGAGCCAGCGCATCGCTGGCGTAGCGCTGACGCCGTGGACCACTATAGACACAAGCACAACGAGACCAGTGATCGCCCACAGCCGCTCACTCGACGCGAAGTCACCGTGGTTGACACCGTATGCGATGTAGTAAAAGGAGCCGATCCCGCGAATGCCGAATGCAGAGATCAAGCCGCGTTCTCGAAAGGGATGGCCGGAGCCCAAGAGAGATATCCACCCCGCCAGCGGCCGGATCAGAAAAACGATCGCCAGTGCGGCGGCGCAATCGGTCCATGTCAGGCTTGAGAACATCCCCGACGCAATGGCCCCGCCGAAAAGGACGAGCACCAGCATCATAAGCAAACGTTCGATCTGCTCCGAGAAGTCGTGCAGAGCTTCGTGATATTCGTGATCTCTCTCGGTGTCGCGCAGCACCAAGGCGGCGACGAACACAGCGAGAAATCCATACCCGTGAGCAATCTCAGCGCATGTATAAGCCAGCAGCGTCGCGCCAATCGCGACGAGCCCGTCGCGCGTTCCGGATAATTTCGTGCGCGATCTGCCGAAGGTCATCCACCCCAAGCCGCGTCCCACCAGCCAGCCAATACCGACGCCGGCGCCAATCCGCCACACACCATCGCCCAGAAACCAGCCGCCGAGCGCCGACGCATCTGGCCAGGCGCCCGCAGACGCCGCCGCCACGCCAAACACGAGCGCAAGATGCACAAACGGAAAAGCCAGTCCGTCATTAAGTCCGGCCTCGGACGTCAGCGCGAAACGCACCTCGTCCTCCTCGCCTGAGCGCGGCTTTCCCACCTGAACATCTGAAGCCAACACCGGATCAGTCGGGGCCAGCGATGCGCCGAACAAAAGCGCCAGCGCTAGCGGAAAGCCCAAACCATAAACGCCGAGAAGCGTGACCGCGAGAATCGTGATGGGCATCGCCACCGCAAGCAGCCGCCACGTGGTCGCCCATGATCGAAAACCAATCTTGCGATCGATCTTCAGACCCGCGCCCATGAGCGAGATGATAACCACTGCCTCGCAAAGTTTCTCAACGAGCGTGTCGTAGGTCCGCGGATCCGGATTGAACTCAAGCCAACCCAACGCAAATATGCCGGCGCCAAAACCGACACAGACAATCGCCAGAGACAATGGGACCCGCGCAAGCGCGAGTGGGAGCCAGGCGACGAGAAGCACAACGATGCCAAGGCCAAGCAAGAACGCAATGTAGGGATCGAGCAATTCCACCGTCCTTCGCGCGCGGCGATCACCGCTGCTTCCATACGCGTGAGCAGAGTTCGTGCGTTGAAACAGCGCCGCCGCCGCACAAGTTGCGCCTTAGGCCACGTTCACGTGAGGATGTCTTCCAATTCGTGCATAAGCCGGGCCATGTCCTCATCAAGGCCAACTGTAATTCTGAAGCACTGGGGCAATCCGTACTCGGACAGTCCTCGCACCAGAATGCCGCGCTCTGCCAAGAGCCGCTCCGTTGAACGCGCGCTCTGCGTCAAATGATCCGGGAACACGGCGGTGACAAAATTCGTGGCCGAGGGAACGGGCTGAAGCCCGAGCCTCGCCAGTCCGATCACTAACGATGCTCGTCCGGTCTCTGTGAAAGCGACAGTACGCGCCACAAAAGCATCGTCGGCCAACGCCGCGATCGCGGCCGCCTGCGCCGGCCGCGTGGTGTTGTAGGGCAAACGAAAGCGGTTGATGGCCTCCGCCACGGCGGCGGGCGTATAGCCCCACCCGATCCTCAACGACGCCAGTCCATAGAGTTTTGAGAACGTATGCGTGACGACGAGATTGGACGCAACGCGCGCGCGCTCCAGGAACAGAGGCGTTTTGCCATTGGCAGCAGATGCGCCATAGTCCGGCGCGTATTCGGCGTAAGCGCCGTCAAGCACGAGCAGAACATCGCTCGGCAATCCCTCGTGAAGGCGAACAAGCTCAGACGCCGGCACACACGTACCGGTCGGATTGGCGGGATTGGCAATGAACACGATGCGCGTGCGGTCATCAACACATGCAAGCAACGCATCCACATCGACCGCGAAGTCTCGTTCCGGAGCTGATTTCACAACGCCGCCGGCCGCCCGCGCTGCGATCGCCCACGCGGCAAAACCGTATCGCGGTTGCACGATGTTATCGCCGGGGTTGAGGTACGCTTGGCAGAGCATACTGAAGATTTCATCAGAGCCGGTTCCGAAGAGAATGCGACCCGGCTCGATCGCGTGCTTAGCCGCAATTGCCTCGCGCAACGCGCTGGCTTGCGGATCGGGATAAAGATGCAGCTCGGCCTCTGCCTCACGATAAGCCGCACGCGCCGCCGGGCTGCATCCCAGCGAATTCTCATTCGCCGAAAGTTTGATCGGGCGGGCGAAGCCTTCCGCCCTAGCCTTGCCCGGCACGTAGGGCGCAATGGACAGAATGCTCTCTTTGGCGACAGGGGCGCTCATCTCGTGGCCTCGGCGCGTTGAGCCAACACAACCATCACTTCGGAAAGCTTGATGTCACGCGCACGCAAGAGCACGAGCAGGTGATAGAGCAGATCGGCCGACTCCTCGCGCAGCTCAGCTACGTCTCCAGCTGCGCCGGCAAGCGCCGCCTCGACGCCCTCTTCGCCCACTTTTTGCGCGACCCGTTTCACACCTCTTGCCAAGAGCCGCGCGGTGCCACTCTCCGTTGGCGCCGCCAGTGCGCGCACCGCGATGGTGCGCTCCAGCAGGCCGAGCCTGCCGACGCCGGGCGCCTCTTCCGCACCGAAGCAGCTCGTCGTGCCAAGATGACAAGCCGGACCGGTCGGCTCGACGATCAGCAAAAGCGTGTCGCCGTCACAGTCCGGCGTGATGGACAGAACTTTCAACCGATTGCCGGAGGTCTCGCCCTTGCGCCAACGTCCGCCGCGCGAGCGGGAGTAGAATGTCGCCTCGCCGCTCTTCAGCGTCTCCGCGTATGCGTCTCGGTCCATGTACGCCAACATCAGCACCTGCAACGTGGCGTGGTCCTGCACGACCACCGGCACGAGCCCGCCGCTCTTGTCGAAATCGATGCGATCGATATCGGTCATAGCCGCACCTCCAGCCCGCACGCCGCGAGGCCGCGCTTCACTTCGTCGATGGTGAGCGCGGCTGAGTGGAAGACGCCGGCCGCGAGCGCACCCGATACGTCGGCGTCGGTGAAGACACGCGCAAAGTGTGCGACCGTGCCGGCGCCGCCGGAGGCAATCAGCGGAATAGAGAGACGCTCGCGGGCGCGGCTGAGCTGGTCGACGTCATACCCTTGGCGCACGCCGTCCCGATCCATGCAGTTGAGCACGATCTCACCCGCGCCCCGCTCTTCCGCTTCGACGATCCAATCCAGCGTCCGCCGCCCCGTGCGCCGTGTGGCGCTAACGTCGCCCGTATATTGGCAGATCACCCAATCATCGCCCTCGGCCAAACTATCGACGCCGACCACAACGCATTGCGATCCCGCTGCTTCCGCGATCGCAGTGATCAACTCAGGGCGTTCCAGCGCTGGCGAGTTGATGGAGACTTTGTCCGCGCCATTCTCCAGGCAATCGATGGCTTGCGCGACGCTGCGAATGCCGCCAGCGACACAGATCGGAATGTTGATCTCGCGCGCAAGGTCGCGGAGCCAGTCGCGGTCAAGCGTGCGCCCCTCAGGCGAGGCGGTGATGTCGTAGATGACGATCTCGTCAGCGCCCTCATCGCGATAGCGAAGCGCCAATTCGAGCGCGTCACCGCAATAACGGTGATCGGCGAATTTGACGCCCTTCACCACCTTGCCGTCCTTGACGTCGAGGCACGGAATGATGCGCTTAGCCGGCAAGGGCGTCCTCCAGCGAAAAGCAGCGCTCATAAAGCGCGCGTCCAATGATTGCCGCGCCGGCGCCGGCCTCCCGCAACGCCGCAAGATCGGCTAGTGAGGCGACACCGCCGGATGCTTGCACGTGGAGATCGGGGCGCAGCGCCACCAATTCGGAGATGAGCGGGAGATTCGGTCCGGTCAGCACGCCGTCACGAGAAATGTCGGTGACGAGGACGTGCATCAGCTGGTCGGGCGGATAGAGCGCGAGCGCGTCGGCGATCGTGAGCCCGCCGCCGCCGCTCCATCCGTCGAGCGCAACCTCAAACGCCCCGTCCTCGGAACGGCGCAGGTCGAAGGCGCAACAAATACGCTCCACGCCGAAGCGGTCCAGCCAGCCGCGCACCATCTCCGGCGCGCGCGCGGCGCTTGAGCCTATCACCACACGGTCTACGCCGTGGTCGAGCAAGCGCGAAACAGCGTCGACCCCGCGAACACCGCCGCCGGTTTGCAACTTCGCGGAGGAAACTCGTGCGAGTTCGGCCAGCAGCGCATGTTGCACCGGCGCACCGGCTTGGGCGCCGTCGAGGTCAACCACATGCACCCATTCCGCGCCTGCCGCAGCGAACGCTTCGAGCTGAGCGAACGGGTCCTCGTGATAGATGGTCGCTTCGTCGAAACGTCCCTGGCGCAAACGCACGCAGCGCCCACGTTGGAGGTCGATGGCTGGCAGGATCAGCATGGCAGGCTCACGAAGTTTGCAAGAACGCGCTCGCCGACGGCGCCCGAGCGTTCAGGGTGAAACTGGCAGCCGAAAACATTGCCGCGCGCGACCATCGCGGGAAACACCGCGCCGTGCTCCGCCGTCGCCACGGCATCGGCGTCCATCGGGCAAATATAGGAGTGCGCGAAGTACGCATAAGCGCCGGGCGGAATGCCTTCCGTCAGCGGACTTTCGCCCCGAAGATTAAGTTTGCTCCAGCCCATGTGCGGCGACGGCGCTTCTGGCGAGCCGGGAAGTCGCGTCACTTTACCCGGGAAGAACCCAAGCGCGCTCGCATCGCCCTCTTCGCTCGCTTCGTAAAGCAATTGCTGACCGAGGCAGATGCCGAGTAGCGGGCGCGGGAATGCTCGAAGCACAGCGCGCAATCCGAGGTCTTCCATCATATGCATCGCGTGCGCAGCGGCGCCGACGCCCGGCAGGATCACGCGCTCTGCGTTCGCAATCGTGCCCGCGTCATCGCTCAGCACGGCCTGCTCGCCCAAGCGAGCGAGCGCGAACATCACCGACGCCGTGTTGCCGACGCCGAGTTTGACGACGACGACACTCATGCGATCACGCCTTTGGTGGAGGGGATCGCGTCGTTTTCAATGCGGATCGCCTGACGAAGCGCACGCCCCAGCGCCTTGAAGCAGGCTTCGGTTTTGTGGTGGTCGTTGTCGCCGGTGACCGAGACGTGGATCGCTGCACCCAAGCTCTGCGCCAGAGAACGAAAGATGTGCTCCGTCATCTGTGTGGGGTACTCGCCCAAGGTTGCGGCGCTGAACTCGCCTTCGAACACCGCGTAGGGACGCCCGCCAAGATCGATCGATATCTTGGCCTCAGCTTCGTCCATCGGCAGCACGAAACCATAGCGCGCGATCCCCGTGCGCGCGCCGAGCGCTTCTTTGAGCGCCTGGCCGAGAGCCAAGGCGCAATCCTCGATCGTGTGGTGCGCATCGACGTTGAGGTCGCCCTCGCAAGACAGCGCGACAGCGAAGCCGCCGTGAAACGCCACCTGCTCCAGCATGTGATCGAAGAAGCCGACGCCGGTGTTGATCCGCGCCGTCGCCGCGCTATCGAGATCGACACGGGCGACGATCTTCGTCTCTTTCGTCGCGCGCACGACTTCTGCACGGCGCCGCCGGACAATGGCTGAAGGCCCCGTGTTGGCCGGCGTGCGGGCTACCCGCACGTCCGCCGCCAGAGCATGCGCTTCCAGCCCCTCCAGCCGCGCCAACCGCGCCGCCGGCGCAGCTAGCACACGCGCGCCCTCGGCGCTGACGTCCTGGATGGTCATGCTCTTCATGAACGAGGCGACGCTGACACCGCCATATGCGCGCGCAGCGCCGTCGGTCGGGAGCACGTGACTGGGGCCGACCGCGTAGTCGCCGAAGGTCTCGGCGGAGAACGCGCCGACGAACACCGCGCCGGCATTCTGGATCGCATCGACAAGCCGCGCGGGTTCGGCGACCTGCAACGAAAGGTGCTCCGGCCCATAGGCGTTCGCGACCTCCACCGCCTCATCGGAGGCGCGCACCCGCAGCAGCCGCGCTTGCGCCAACGCGCGGCGCGCAATCTCCTGGCGTGGCAGCTTCTGCAATTGGCGTTCGGTTTCCTCCGCAACCGCCGTGATGAACTCATCGGAGGTAGACACCAGGATCACCTGCGCATCGTCGTCGTGCTCGGCTTGGCTGAGCAGATCGGCGGCGACAAACGCCGGATCGGCGCTGGCATCGGCGATGACCATCAATTCACTCGGCCCCGCCGGTAGATCGATCGCTGGCCCGTTCGGTAAGCTCGCCGCCAGCCGCTTAGCTTCGGCGACGTAAGCATTGCCGGGTCCAAAAATCTTATCCGCCTTGGGCGTGATCGCGCCGAATGTGAGCGCGGCGATCGCTTGCGCGCCACCTACGAGCCAAAGCGCCTCGACGCCGGATGCGGCCGCCGCCACGATCATCGCCGGATGCGGCGCGCGCGTTGGACCAGGGGGAGTCACCACGATCTTGTGCGGTACCCCGGCGGCGCGCGCCGGCTCCGCCAACATGATCAAAGTTGAAATCAACGGCGCCGAGCCGTTCGGAATATAGAGGCCGCACGTCGACATTGGCCGCCAGACTTGGCGACAGATGACGCCCGGCGCAGTCTCAATCGTCTGGGGCTTTGGCTTCGTCGCTTCGTGATAGAAACGCACTTGGTCAATGACAAACTCGATCGCCTCGATGTCTGCTGTGTCCAGCGCCGCGCGCGCTGCGGCGACAACGGCAGGCGTGAGTTCAAGCTTTGCCGGCTCACAACCGTCGATCTCCAATGCCCAGCGTTTGACGGCGTCGGCCCCATCACGCTCTACGTCATCGAAGATGCGGGCGACGACATCCGTAACAGCCAAGTCACGGCGACGCTGGGGGCGCTGCAACGCGGCGCGGCGCTCCAGTTCCGAGAGTGAGGACCAATCGTAGCGTTTCATCGCCGCCTCACATCATCTTCTCAATGGGAAGGACCAGGATCGCGGAGGCGCCAGCGGCTTTCAGCTCCTCCAACGTCTCCCAGAACACCGATTCCTGACACACGGCGTGCACCGCGACTGCATCGTCACGGCCAGAGAGCGGCGTGACTGTGGGGCCGCCGGCGCCCGGAAGAATTTCAGCGATGCGCGCCAACGCGGAGCGCGGCGCGTTCATCATCACGTATTTGGCGCCTTGCGAGGCAATCACGCCGCGAAAGCGCGCGACCACGCTTTCCCCAACTTGCGCCACTTGCGGCCGCATGGGCCCCGGCGCGCGAACCAAAACCGCCTCGCTTTCCAACACGGTGGTGAGCGCTTTGAGGCCATTGGCTTCCAGCGTCGCCCCTGTGGAGACGAGATCGCAGATCGCCTCCGCAAGCTTTAGTCGCGGCGCGACTTCCACGGCGCCGCGCATCGTGACGATGCCGGCGTCGATATTCTGCTCGCGCAAGAAGCGCTTCAGCAGGTGCGGGTACGTCGTCGCCACCCGCAGGCCCTGCAGAGATTTCGGGCCGTCATAGGCAAAGCTCTCCGGCGCCGCGATCCGCAGAGAACAGCGGCCAAAGCCTAGCGCCATAACCTCGATCGGATCGTCCGCCCCGCTTGCGCTGGCGCGCTCTGCAAGGACGTTGCGGCCGACAATGCCGAAGTCGGCGACACCGTCGCCGACGAACGTCGGAATATCGTCGTCGCGCACGCACCATAAATCGATCGGCGCATTTTCGACGCTGTAAGTGAGATCGCTGGCGCTTCTGTTCAGTCGGAAACCGGCCGAGCGAATGAGTTCAAGGCTCTTCTCGGCCAACCGGCCGCTCTTCTGGATGGCGATATGCAAACGGTCTTGGGTCATCACATGCTCTGGGGCGTTGGGGGCGGGCCAGCGCCCCAAAGAGGCGAACTGGCCCGCGACTGAAGGTTCAGGGGCGCCGCCGGCGCACCCGCTTGCTCAAACTAAAAACGAGGCAAGCTTCAGTGTCGCGGCGCGTGGGCGCGGAGGGCGTGATGATGGTGGTGGGCATGCGCAAAGCCACGCAGGCAAAATCCGCCATGACGGCGGCTTGCGGCTGTGAAGTAGTGTGCGCTTCGCATAATCTGCGGCTGCCCTTCCTCTTCCTGTCTATGAAGCACGTTTAGTCGCGTCAAGGACAAACCCGGCCACGGCATGCGGCGCTTCCGTGCTGATACTCTAAGCCGACCATTTCGGTCCTGCCTAGTGTACGTCGCACTACCACGTTTGGATCTTGGGGTGCTCCTCAACCGTCCTCGCCGACCCGTCTTCGCGCGAGGCTGACGGGCGTGTCAGCTTCTCGCGGTTCGAGAATTTGCGCGCATGGGCGGCCCAGCTGATTTAGGGCTCGCTGGCGATGGGGAGCGGACTTTCATGACGATCCGATTGACACGTGCTGCGGCAATCTTGTCCGTCGCCTTCGCCGCAACCGCGGATCTCGCGCGGGCCCAGCCGATCGAAGACGAGATCGTGGTGACCGCGACCAAGCGCGGCGACGCGCGCGCGCAGGACCTGCCGATCGCTCTCAATGCATTTGGCGCAGAGGACCTCCAGCGCCTCAACGTCGAGGACCTGCAGAGCCTTTCCTACGCCATGCCCAACGTTCAGCTCGAAGATATCGGCACGGCGCGCGGCATTGCGAACTTCTCCATTCGAGGCGTCGGCGTGAACTCCTCGATCGCCTCCGTCGATCCGGCGGTCGGCGTCTTCATTGACGGCCTGTACCTCGGGCTCAACGCCGGCGCGATCTCTGACACATTCGATCTCGAAGCGATCGAGGTGCTGCGCGGACCGCAAGGCACGCTCTATGGGCGCAACGTCACCGGCGGCGCCGTCCTCATCCGAACGCGCGGGCCGACCGATGTGTTCGAAGCCCGCGGTCGGGTCGCAGTAGAGACCGGGCTCAACCAAATCGCCGAAGGCGCGATATCGGGCCCGATCGCGCCTGGCGTCCTGACCGGGCGTCTTGCCATCTACCACGCGAACGACGAAGGCTGGCTAGAGAACGATTTTGACGGCTCCCAATTCGGCGCCAACGAAACCAACATCTACCGCGCCGCGCTTCGGTTCACGCCGGCGCCGGCGTGGGAGTTCTTAATCCGCGTGGAGCAAGGCTACGTCGACGGCGATGGGCCTGCCGGCCAAAACCACGCGCTCTTCGCCAGAGACAGCTTTGATTTCGCCATCGACAATGCCGGTTACGCGTCGATCGAGTGGGAGCAAGCGATCCTCGAAGCCAATTGGCGCGTTGCGTTCGGCAATGGCGTCATCACCAGCATCAGTGGTTGGCGAACGGTCGAGGCGCCCTGGGCCGCCGACATCGATTCAACGCCTGCGTTTGTCTTCCACACACGCGTTCTGAACTCTCAGCAGCAGCTGAGCGAAGAGCTTCGCTATGCTGGGACATTCGGCGCCTTCGGCGTGACGGCGGGCGTCTATTACCTCGACCAAGAGCTGCTCTACATCGATGAACGCAACTTCTCGCCCACGTTCCGGCGCGTTGGTGGCGGCCAAGGGGAGTTTCGGAGCTGGGCCGCGTTCGCCAATAGCGACTGGCAGGTTTCAAACGACATCACGCTTAGCGCCGGACTGCGCTACACGCACGAGGAAAAGGACTCCCGCGTCTCGCGCGTGCGCCGCGCGATCGATGATTTGGACGGCGCCGCCATCGTTCCGGGCGAAGGCGTCATCGGCGGCGACCTCGATGCGGGGACGCTCAATTTCTCCGACACCCCGATTGCGCAGGAGTGGGACGATCTCTCACCGCGGGTCGGCGCGCAGTGGCGACCAAGCGCCGACACCAACATCTACGCCTCATGGTCACGCGCTTTCCGCGGCGGCGGCGCCAACTTCCGCACCTCCTCTCTGGGCCTTGCACCACGCGCCTATGACCCCGAGCAGCAAAGCACCCTCGAAATCGGCTGGAAGCAGGACTTGGCCAATGGCCGCGGACGCGTGAACGTCGCGCTCTTTCACAACGAGATCGAAGACATGCAGCGTGAGACCAATCTAGCCGATCCAATCTCCGGCGTGCAGCAAGTGGTGCTGAACGCGGGCGATGCGACGATCTATGGCGGCGAGATCGAAGCACGCTTCGATGTAACCGAACGCCTAAGGCTCTCGGCTCACTTGGGCTATGTGCACGGCGAATACGATAACGTCACCGAGGATTTAAACGGCGATCTCGTCGTCAACGATTCTGACCGGCGTCAGCGCATCCCCAGGCTCGCACCTTGGACCTACGGCGTGAACTTGACCTACACGGCCCCCGTCGCTGGCGGCGAGGCCTCAGCCCGGCTCGGCTACAATCATCGCGACGAGGCGTTCTACAACGACACCAATCTTGGCCGCCTGGCCGAGGTCGATTTTGTCGACGCCAATCTCGCCTATGAGCCAAGCCATGGCCGTTGGAGCGTTTCTCTCTACGGCGAGAACCTAACGGACGAGGTCACCTGGGGCGGCGACACGACACTGCCGTCCACGGCGGCGTTTGGCTACAGCGGCGGCGAGAGGCCAACGTTCTCGCCGCTCAACAAGGGGCGCGTCCTCGGCGTCGAACTCCGGTTTCGCCGCTAACAGCGTCCGACGCGTCTAGTCCGTTCGCCGGGACGACGCTTCAACCGCCCGCACGCGCGGCAAGATTTCGGCTTGGGCGCGGTCGCGAAGGTCGCTTGCGTATTCGAACTGCCCCCAGGGTCCGCGCACCGAGAACGGCACCACGACGCCGCCGCGCGGCGAGCGTGGCGCAAGGCGTACATCAAGCCGGCGGTCCGGCAGATCAATGATTCCGATACCGGGAATACGCAGATCAGTTGTGTTGAAGCTCAGATCGTCGGTGGCAAGTACGCCATCGGCGATGGCGAACGTGGCGGACATCCCCTGGAACGGCGTGCGCGCTTCCGGCGCAATCAATTCGCCGCGCAGGGCGTTGCGGATGGTGCTGGCAACGCCGCCGAGGTCGACGCCATGCAGCGTGCCTGACACCACCTCCAAATGCGCACGCCCATCGATGGCGTTGACGAACTCGCTTTGCGTCCGCCCGCGCGTCCGAACGTTAATGCTGACTTCAGCGCGGCCCTCAATACTGCTGAAGTTGATAGCGTCGCTGAGGAAGCGGCGCGCATCGAGATTAGTGAATGCGAGATCTTGCACCATGCGGGTCGTCGGCTCGCGCGCATCGATCTCGAACCGTCCGCGGCCGGAGCCCCCGTACAGCGTCGCGTTGTGCAAGGTGGCGGCGAGGTAGCCATCATTCATCACCAAGTTGGCGCGCACGGAATCGAACCGCATGCGCTGCACGAGAACGGCGTGCGTGACCACTTCTAAGTCGGCGTTGACCGCTTTCAAACCGGAGAAATCGATCGCTTCGCCACTGTGCGGCGCTTGCACGTCGATGGCGCGCGGCGCCTCGACCACGGCCGCGATCTCCGCGGTCGCGGCGCTCTGAGCCGCCGCCGGCGCCTCGGCTGCGGCGGTCATTTCTTCGCGGCTCGGCGCCTGGGCTGGCGCTTGGCCGGTGAGATAGGGATTTAAATCGAAGTCGAAGAGTTCAACGCGGCCGCTGAGATAGGGCCTGCCGCCGCGCTCGGAGACAACAAAGTCTCCGCGCCCGCGCACCAGATCGAGCGCGAATCCAGCATTGCTAAACGCGTAACCGCCGCCGCCGATTTGCAGCCGGCCGGCTACCGCGAATTGCTCAAAGCCAACGCCGCCCTGGATCGGCGCCCCGACCCAGGCCGCCAACTGCCGCAAACTCGGACCATCGGCGCGCACCGCACCGGCGATCTCGCCCGAGGAGGCAATGGTCTGTCCCTGGAAATTCGCGTTGAGCAGTTCGCTCTCGATCACCAATGTAATCGGCGTCAGCTCACCGCGCATGGCTGCGCCGGGGCGGCCGAGTTCGAGGTCAAGTTCAAGTGGCCGATCAGCGTAGCGGACCGAACCCTCGACCCGCATCGGCTGATCCATGCCTTCGAGGGCTGTGCTGATGTCGACGTCACCGATCACCCAGCCGGCGCCGCGGCGTGCGTCGAAGAAACTGATCTCGCCGTCGCTAATGCGCACCTCCTGCAATTTGGTCTGCGCAGTATCGACACCTGGCTCGACTGGCGTTGTTGACGGCGGCCCTGGCGCACGCACTGGCTGCAATCGCCAGTTCGGCTGTCCTCCGGCATCCACTTCGAGCGCTATCTGCGGCCGCTGTAGCACCAGCCGGCGCACGACGACTCGCCGATCGAACAAAGGTCTGATTTCAACGCCGATGTCGATTTCATCGGCGGCGATGAACGAGGGCGCCCTGCCGCCTTCGACATTAGCGAGCGTCACATCCTCGGCGCGCAGGCCAAGCACAGGCCAATAACTCACACCGACGCTGCCGGCGATCGTGGCGTCGCGGCCGGTTCCAGCCTCAACGGCGCGCTCCACCTCGCCGCGCACATCCAGGCGCAGAACGAGATAGGCCAGCACCCCCGCGCCGATCAAAGCCGCAGCCACGAGACCGCCGCCAATCAGCAGCACCCAGCGCATCCAGCCCTTCATGAGGTCTCCCCACCTTTTCTGCGCCACCCTAGCCGCTGGCGTCCCGCCCCGGAATAGCTATCTAGGGGCGATGACCCAACCTATTCCCGTTACCGTGCTCACAGGCTTCCTGGGCGCCGGTAAAACCACGCTCCTGAACCGGATTTTGACCGAGCAGCACGGCAAAAAGTACGCCGTTATCGTCAATGAATTTGGCGAGATCGGGATCGACAATGATTTGATTGTCGATGCTGACGAAGAAGTGTTCGAGATGAACAATGGCTGCGTCTGCTGCACCGTGCGCGGCGATCTGATCCGCATCATTGAAGGTTTGATGAAGCGGCAGAGCCAGTCGGGCAAGGGCGGCTTCGACGCCATCCTGGTGGAGACCACCGGCTTGGCCAAACCGGCGCCGGTGGCGCAGACCTTCTTCGTCGACGCCGACGTGCGCGCCAAGACCAAGCTCGACGCCATCGTGACAGTGGTGGACGCCATGCACGTCCGGCAACAATTGGAGACGTCCGAAGAAGCGATCGAGCAAATCGCCTTTGCCGACGTCATCCTGCTGAACAAGACCGACCTCGTCTCGAAGGACGACCTCGCGGCCATCGAGCGCCGTCTGCGCGCCATCAACGCTACCGCCCGCTTGCATCGGATGAGGCGCGGCGACGTGCCGTTGGACTCCATCCTCGGCCTCGGCGCCTTTGATCTTGACCGCATCACCGAAGTCGATCCGCACTTCCTGCCCGATCACGATTGCGACGACGCCTGCGCGCATCACGATGACCATGGCCATGATCACCACGGCCATGATCATCACCACCAGCATGACCATGTCGCCGCCGCCGGCATCGCCAGCGTCGCCCTCTCCACTGAGAAGCTGATCGATCCGCAAAAGCTCCTGCCCTGGCTGAACGAGCTCACTCAGGCGCGTGGGCCGGACATCCTTCGCCTCAAGGGCATCTTCGCCTTCCCCGACGAGCCGAAGCGCTTCGTTGTGCAGGGCGTCCACATGATTGTGGAAGGGGATACCCAGCGCGACTGGCGCGAAGATGAACAGCGCGTCTCGCGCCTCGTTTTCATCGGCCGCAACCTCGATCGCAAAGAATTGGAACAAGCCTTCGCCGCGTGCGCGGCGTGACAGCGCAAGTCTACGAAACCGGCCGGCGCCTGGCGCTGGGCGCCGCCGCGACCAGCGTCCACTGGATCGATGAGGAAGCATTATTCGCCCTGGGCGATGGACAAGTTGTCATCGCCGCCCGCGAAGGCGACACCCGCCGCATCACCGCCCACGACGGCGCCATCTTGAGCGCCGCGATACACCCAGACGGCAAGCGCCTGCTCACTGGCGGCGATGACGGGCGGCTCAACGCCGTCGCGCTCGACGGCGGCGTCGCCACCATCGCCGAACTGCGCCGCTGGGTCGATCACGTCGTCGCCAGCGCCGCCTCCGGCGTGATCGTCGTCGGCGTCGGCAAAGATGCGATCGTGTTCAAAGCGGATAAGGAGACGCACCGCTTCACCCACGGCTCCAGCGTCGGCGGCCTCGCGCTCGACGCCAAAGGCCGGCGGCTCGCCGCATCGCACTATGGCGGCGCGACCTTGCGCTACGTGCTGGCTGCCGACGACAAAGGCGTCGCCCTCAACTGGGCCGGCTCGCACCTCGCCGTCACCATTTCGCCCGACGCCGACTACGTGATCACCGCGATGCAAGAGCAGGCGCTGCACGGCTGGCGATTGCCGGACAAGCTCGATCTGCGCATGGACGGCTATCCGTCGAAGACCCGGATGTTCTCCTGGGACAAACGCGCCCGCTGGCTCGCCACCTCGGGCGCCAACGCCGCCATCGTCTGGCCATTCGTCGGTAAGCTCGGCCCGCAAGGCAAACCGCCCCTGCAGCCTGGCGAGCGCGCGGCGCTCGTCACCGCCGTCGCGTTTCATCCAACCGAGGAAGTGCTTGCGATCGGTTATGCCGACGGCGCCGCGATGATCGTGCGCTTCGCCGATCAGCTCGGCATGGACTTGGACGAAACGGGCGAAGGCGCGGTCACGGCTTTGGCCTGGAGCGCTGACGGCAAGCGCATCGCGCTGGGCGACGCCGCCGGGCGCGGCGCTATCGTGGACGTCGCTTAGCTCGCCGGCCGCAACGTCTGCGCCGTGAGCACCTGATCCATGGTCTTCACCACGCTCGCGATCTCATCGACGATGCGCCGTGCGCGCGCGGGATCGACAAGCGGTTTGAACATATCGCCCGGCTCGAACAGATTGCCGCCTTCCACCGCCACCAGCAGGTCGCCCCCTTCGAAAGCACAACGGATGCGTTTGCCGTGAAGCCCGGCTTCAAGCGCGATCAGCCGCTCCATCATCACCGGGTGCAGCAGATAGCGGGCTTCGACTTGATCATTGCTCCAGACCTCGAACGCCCTTTCGAACTGGCTCGCCACCAGACGCACGCGTTCGAGCTTCTTGCCGTCGACATCGCCGCCGCCAAACACATTGAACACGCCGGCGTCGCGGCGAACGATGGTGACGCCCAGAAACTCGCGCGAAAACCGCATGCGGATCAGCTGACCGCGGAACACGGTGGTGTAGCGCGTGCGGCCCTTGCTGTCGGTTGAACGCTGCTCGAGGTGTCCCTCGTAAAGCTCGTAGCCCGCGCCCTTGTGTTGACCCGAGAACAAATCTTCAAAACTCGAACGCTGATAGCCGGGCAGCAGTCGCAATTGCTTCAGCCGCGCTAGCGCTGGCGGATCGAACGCGCCAATCTGAAACGTCGCGCCCATGGATTGCGCGATGGCGGTGCAGTATTCTTGCTTCAGTTTCTTGGCCACCTTCGCCAGCGGCTGGTAGGCGACGATCCCAGCGAAAACCGCCGCGATGAAACTGAGCGCCAGCGGCCCGCCGATCTCGTTCATGAACATGAACGCGCCGACCGCCACCAGCAGCACAACGCCGCCGCCGATCAGCGCCCGCTGCTTGAACTGCTTCACCGCATCGACACGGTGTTCCTCGTTGGCGGCGAAGCAGGGCTCGATGCGCTCTTTATAGAGGCGCCCAAACATCGCATCGTCCAGATGCGCGAGATCGATGGTTTGCGGCGCGTCGTCCAAGGGCTAGGCCTCCCACCGCCTTCTTGAGCAGACTCCGCCGCGATTGCAACGGCGCACGCGGGCCGCATAGTGGGGCGAGGAGAGAAGATGCAGATCGACCGCCGCGCCCTCGTCGCTTCCGGATTGGCGCTCGCCGCCGCGCCTGCCGCGCATGCACAGGCTGCGCCCATCGCCCGCACCAGGTTTGGCCGCGTGCGCGGTGCAGCGGAAGGCGCGGTGCTTAGCTTCAAAGGCGTCCGCTACGGCGCGCCGACGCAGCGCTTCCAGGCGCCGCGCGAACCGACGCCCTGGCGCGGCGTGCGCGATGCGCTGCACTTCGGCCCAGCCTGCCCGCAACGCGGACTCGATGACGAGCCGCAAAGCGAAGACTGCCTTTTCCTCAATATCTGGACGCCATCGCTGCAGGGCCACCGGCCGGTGCTCTTCTATATTCACGGCGGCGCTTACAATACTGGCTCAGGTTCGAACCCCGTGACCAATGGCGCGCGGCTTGCCGAGCATGCCGATGCCGTTGTCATCACCTTGAACCACCGCCTCAACGCTTTCGGCTACGCGTACCTCGCGGCGCACGGTTTCCCCGACAGCGGCAATGTCGGCCAACTCGACCTGATCCTGGCGCTGGAATGGGTGCGCGAGAACATCAGGCATTTCGGCGGCGATCCTGGGCTCATTACTGTGTTCGGCCAATCCGGCGGCGGCGCGAAGATCGCGACGCTCATGGCGATGCCGGCCGCAGCTGGGCTCTTCCATCGCGCGCTCACTATGAGCGGCCAGCAAGTGACGGCCTCGGGCCCGCTCAACGCGACACGGCGCACCAATGCGTACCTACAAGCGTGCGGCCTCAACGCTCAAAACGCGCGCGACATCGCCGCGCTGCCCGCGTCACGGCTCGTTGAGGCGCTTCAGCCCACCGACCCCGTCCTCGGCTTCGGCTCGATCTATTTTGGCCCCGTGCTCGATCAGCGCTACTTGCAACGTCACCCGTTCTATCCAGACGCCCCTCAGCAATCGCTCACTATTCCGATGATAATCGGCAACACGCGCGACGAAACACGAGGCTTTGTCGGCAGCGATCGCGAGCTGTTCTCGCTCACGTGGGATGAGGCCGCGCAGCGCCTCGCGAGCGCCATGCGTATCGACATCGACCCCGCCTATGTCGTTCGCGAGTACCGCCTTCTCTATCCCAACTACTCGCCATCAGACGTGTACTTTGCCGCCTCAACCGCCGCGCGCTCATGGCGGGGCGCACTGATCGAGTTGGAGGAGCGAGCACACGCCGGCGCCCCCGCTTACGCCTATCAGCTCGACTGGCAGGCGCCGGCGGAGGGCGGCATCTTCGGCGCGCCGCACACGCTAGATATCCCGCTCGTGTTCGGCAATCTGGAAGCCTCGCCCTGGATCGGCGTGCGCACGCCGGAGGCGGCCGCAATGTCCGAGCACATGATGGATGCGCTCATCCGCTTCGCCCGCACAGGCGACCCTGGCTGGGCGCCCTACACGTTGCCGGCGCGCACGACGATGATCTTCGACACCGTCTCGCGCGCCGAGAACAATCCGCGCCGCGCCGAGCGCGAACTCTTTGCCAAAGTGCCATACGTGCAGCCTGGCACTTAAAGCTTGGCAAGTTGGCGCAAGCCTTCTTCCACCGAAATCACCGGCGCGTAGCCCATTTCGCCGCGCGCCTTGGCGTCGCGCAGCACCGAGTCACGCGACAGGATCATGGCGGAAAACCGCGTCAGCGGCGGCTCGCCCTTGAGGTCGAACGTCCGCCACAGAAACTCGCACGTGGCGCCGAGCGCGTCGGCGACGCCAGAGGGAATGTTTCGATCGGGCAGCGTGATGCCGCGCGCGGCGGCGATACCGGAGATGATTTCGCGCATGCTGCGCACGCCGTCATCGAGGATGAAATAGGCTTCGCCGCCATCGCCGCGCGTCAGCGCCAGTTCGATGGCGTGGACGAGATTATCGATGTGCGTGGTCGATGTTTGCGCCTTGCCGCCGTTGACCCACATCCATTGCCCCGACTGAGCGACGCGCTCGATCGTCGGCAGCAACGTGGTATCGCCCGGCCCCCAGATGAAGCGCGGCCGCAAGATAATGGTCTGAAACGTCTCGCCATTGGCTTTACGCACGAGAACCTCCGCCCGTGCCTTCGTCGCGGCGTAGGGATAGGGCGAGTTCGGCGCGAGGGGATAAGTTTCATCGACGCCGCGCAGATGCTGACCGCGCCAGAGCACGCTTTCTGTGCTGATATGAATGAAGCGCTTAACGCCCGCTTCGCGCGCCGCCTCCAGCATCCGCGCCGTGCCTTCAACATTAAAGCGCTGCCAAGCGTCGCGCGGCCCCCATTGCTCGACGAACGCGGCGCAATGCACCACCGCTTCGGCGTCGCCGATATGTGCGGCGGCGACGTTTTCGAGATCACAGCGAACCGGCGTTGCGCCACCTTCGGCGATCACCGGATCGGACGCCGCCGATCGCGACATCGCCCGCACGACGTGCCCCGCCAAACCCAAAGCCTTCGTCGCCGCGCCGCCCACGAACCCCGAGGCGCCGGTGACGAAGATACGCATTACGCGCCGCCTTTAATCTGTGTCAGCGCGTGCGCCAGCTTGGTTGCCGAGGCGCTGGCGGCGGCGCGCCGTTCGCGCAGCTCCTCAACGACTTCTTCCGGCGCCTTGGCGATGAAGTCGGCGTTATTTAGCTTGCCGTCCATCTTCGCGACTTCGCCTTCGAGCTTGCCGATCTCTTTAGCCAGCCGCGCCGATTCCGCCGGCAAGTCGACAACACCCGCCAGCGGCAGCGCCACTGTGGCATTGCCGAGCACGAACGTCACCGAACCTGGCGGCGCTGAAGGCGCGCTGGTCGAGTATTCGAGCCGGGCCATGCGGTCGATGAGATCCTGGTAGCGCTCCAGCCGCGCTTCGGTCGCCGCATCCGCGCCGATCAGCAGCAGCGGAATCTTGGCGCCGGCCGGCACGTTGAGCTCCGAGCGCGTCGAGCGCGTCTCTTCGATCAGATGCACCATCCAGTCGATCTCGGCCTCGGCCTCCGCGTCGATAAGATCGAGGTTCAGCTGCGGCCAGCTTTCGACGATGAGCATGCGCTCACGCTTCTGGCTGAACTCGCCCAAGCGCGTCCAGATTTCCTCGGTGATAAACGGCATGAACGGGTGCAGCAGCACCAGGATCTGGTCGAGCACCCAGGACGCCGTGCGCCGCGTTTCGGTTTTCGCCGCTTCATCATCGCCGTTGAGCAGCGGCTTGATGAATTCAAGATACCAATCGCAATAGATGTTCCAGACGAACTTGTAGATCGCACCCGCCGCTTCGTTGAAGCGCCGCGCTTCCAGTTCGCGCGTCACCGCCGCCGCCGCCTTCGCGGACTCGCCGACGATCCATTTGTTGACCGTTTGCTCGGGCGTGCGCGGATCGAACTCATCCCACACCGCGCACTCATTCATCTGCGCGAAGCGGGCGGCGTTCCAAAGCTTGGTGCCAAAATTGCGATAGCCTTCGATGCGCTGTTCGCTGAGCTTGATATCACGGCCCTGCGCCGCCATCGCCGCCAACGTGAAGCGCAACGCATCAGCGCCGTATTTGTCGATCAGTTCCAAGGGATCGAGCGTGTTGCCCTTGGACTTAGACATCTTCTGGCCCTTGGCGTCGCGGACCAGCGCGTGAATATAAACCTCGTGAAACGGCACATCCTTCATGAAGTGAAGGCCGAGCATCATCATCCGCGCCACCCAGAAGAAGATGATGTCGTGCGCGGTGACGAGCGTGGAGGTTGGATAGAAGCGCTTCAGCTCCTGCGTCTTCTCCGGCCAACCCAAGGTCGAGAAGGGCCAGAGCCCCGATGAAAACCACGTGTCGAGCACGTCCTCGTCCTGGCGCAGAACCACGTCCGTGCCGTAATGCTTCTTCGCTACGTGCTTAGCGGTGGCCTCGCTCTCTTCGACGAACACGTGTCCGTCCGGCCCGTACCACGCCGGAATGCGGTGGCCCCACCAGAGCTGGCGCGAGACGCACCACGGCTCGATATTGCGCATCCATTGGTAATACGTCTTTGTCCACGCTTCCGGCACGAATTTGGTCTTGCCGGTTTCGACGGCCTTGATCGCGTCCTTCGCAAGTTCGCCGGCGTTGACGTACCACTGGTCCGTCAGCATCGGCTCGATGACGACGTTGGAGCGATCGCCAAACGGCTGCATGATCTTCTTGTTCTCGATGTGGTCGAGCAGGCCGATGGCTTCGATATCAGCCACCACCTGCTTGCGCGCCTCAAAGCGATCGAGGCCGCGATACTTGGCCGGCACGTGCTCGGCGTCAGCCATGCGGCCTTTCGTATCCATCAGGATGTAGAGCGGAATGTCGTTGCGGCGCGCGACTTGGTAATCGTTGAAATCGTGCGCGCCGGTGATCTTCACAGCGCCGGAGCCGAACTCGGGATCCGGATATTCATCGGTGATGATCGGAATGTAGCGATCCGCCAGCGGCAGCAGCACGCGTTTGCCGACGATCGGCGCATAGCGCGCATCGCTCGGATGCACGGCGACGGCGCCGTCGCCCAGCATCGTCTCCGGACGCGTGGTGGCGATGGCGATGTAGTCGCGCGTCTCCCATTCAGTGGGCTTGCCGTCTTCGTCGTGCGCGATCGGAAACTGATACGTCTCGCCGTTTTCGAGCGGATATTTGAAGTGCCAAAAATGACCCTGCACTTCGCGGTTCTCGACTTCGAGATCGGAGATCGCGGTTTCGAAGTGCGGGTCCCAATTCACCAGGCGCTTGTCTTTGTAGATCAGCCCTTCCTTGTAGAGCTGCACGAACGTCTTCAGCACCGCTGCCGACAAGCCCTCATCCATCGTGAACCGTTCGCGCGACCAATCGCACGAGGCGCCGAGCCGGCGCAGCTGGTTCAGTATCGTGCCGCCGGACTCTTCCTTCCACGCCCACACGCGCTTGACGAATTCCTCGCGCCCCATAGAGCGGCGATCCTCGTTGCCGGCTTCGGCGAGGCGGCGCTCGACCACCATCTGCGTCGCGATGCCGGCGTGATCCATGCCCGGCTGCCACAGCACGCTGCGGCCGCGCAGGCGCTCGAAGCGGACGAGCACGTCCTGCAGCGTGTTGTTCAGCGCATGGCCGATATGCAGCGAGCCGGTGACGTTCGGCGGCGGGATAACGATGCAGAACGGATCGGCTTTCGGATCGTTCTTCGGCTTGAAGGCGCCGGACTGGTCCCAGGCCTCGCTCCAGCGCGGCTCGACTTGCTTCGGGTTAAAGGTGGTTTCGATCATGCCGAGCCTATAGCAGGCCCCGGGCGCGCTGGGCGAGATGCGATCTCGCAGATGCACATGAGTCCGCCATAACAAGCGTCGTTATCCCGGACGCGCGGAGCGCGATCCGGGCCCTAGGGGCACGACGATAGCCCTTGGGTTCCGGGCTCTCGCTTCGCGAGCCCCGGAATAACGGGGGTTCGGGGCTAACAAGAAACGCCCCGGTTTGAGCCGGGGCGTTCTGTGATCCGAGTTGGTTCGAACCTACCGCGCCAGGCGCGAGATGCGTTCGAGTTCCGCTTCCACCCGCGCGTCGACAATGGCCGGGAGATTGCGGTCTAGCCAATCCTTCAGCATCGGCTTCAAGAGTTCGCGCACCACGCCCTCGACCGTCTGGTTCGGCGTTTCGCTCACGCGGAGTGAGCCGGCCAAGCGGGCAAGCGCACCGGCGGCGGCGTTGGCGGAGGGCGAAGACACGATGTTGTCGGTGACCGTCTCCGACGTGGTGACGGCGGTGGGGGCCGTACGCATTGGCGGTGCGGCGTAAGCGGGTTCAGGCACGTGCGTAACCTCGTCGTTCACGGCCTGCTCGACCGCCTCAAATACAATGTCGTCATCGACACTCGAATGCGACGCATGCGGAGTGTGGGTTGGGCGAGTGGCGGGCGCGGCCGGTTCGTCCGTCTGGGTCAGATCGAGCACCGGCTCCGGCGTTTGCTCTTCCTCGGAAATGATCCGGCGAATCGATGCCAATATCTCTTCCATGGACGGTTCGGCTTGCGGGTCTTGCAGCGCCATGTCGAGCCTCATGAGTCCAAACGAGTCAATTGCGACTCGGACGTTATTGATCGCGGTGAGTCCCGTCCACTTGCGCAGTGCAGCGCGCGCCGACGAGTCGCCTTTCAAGGCATATGCTCTTAGGGATCGAATAAGGGAACGTTAACAACCGCATGTCTTGCGCGTCGTTCCGCGTGCGCAATGCGAACTTAGAATGTAAAGCCGCGCGGCTTGTGTAAACCGGGCGCGATCGGCGGCGCTGCATCGAACACGGTGCGGTAAGCATGCGTGTCCTCCGTCCGCGTATAGACCCGCGCCGAACCCGCCGCGCCGTCGCGGATGATGACGCCGAGGCGTCCGGCCGGCGCGAGCTGTGACAGCCATGCATCCGGAACAAACTCAGCGGCGCCGTTCAGAATGATGAGTTCGTAAGGCGCTTCGTCGGCCCAGCCGTCGACGACGGCGGTCGACACCGTCTTCACAGTATCGACGCCGCACGATTCCAGCGCCGCGCGCGCCGCGAACGAGAGCTCCGGATCAGGATCGAGCGTGACGACCTCCTTGCAGCAGCCAGCCAGCACCGCCGCGCCATAGCCGGTGGCGCCGGCAATTTCGAGCGCCCGCTCGTGCGCCTGCGGGGCCAGCGCGTGAATGAGCTTGGCCAAATCGCGCGGCCGCATCAGCGTCCGGCCGGGCGCGACGTCGATCTCGAAGTCAGCGTAAGCCAACGCCCGCTTATGCGCCGGCGCAAAGCGCTCGCGCGGCAGATGGCGCATCGCCTGCAGGATGCGGGGGTCGGTCACGTCCGCGGTCCGGACTTGGCTTTCAACCATGATGTCGCGCGCGCGCGCCAAGTCCATTGCCGCCTCCAAGTTTGGCCCCGGTTAAGCCGCCCCGGCCCGCTCCGCAAGCCGCCCTTTGACGCGGGGGCTGAGGGCCATTTCGACGCCCTGGCTCACCCCGCCGCCTTGACCGTTTCCCGCTGACACGCCTAGGAGTGCCGCCCCGGCGCACCGATATGAGCTGGCTGGGGCCTCGTGGCGGAGTGGTGACGCAGCGGACTGCAAATCCGCGCACCCCGGTTCGATTCCGGGCGAGGCCTCCAAACATCGGCGACGCGAGCGCGAGGGGGAGAATCCCCGCTTGGAGCGGTATAATGATCGGAAGCCACGGCGACCTCGTCGCGCACGCGAATATATCAGGCGCGGTCATCGAGGGTTACGCGTTTAGCGCCAGCGAGCCGCTGACGCCGCGGCCGGTCACCATCCTGATCGACAACCACCCGTTCGCGACGCTGCTCGCCGCCGACATCGTTAATATCGTCGAATTCACCCGCCACCCGCTCTATGAGGCGATCAATCGCGGCCGTGGTCCGGTCACCGATCTGGCCGTCGGCTTTCGCTATGTGATGGGCCCGTACCTGCCGCGCGACCGCACCCTCAATGTGCGCGTGAAGGCGGGCGACGTCGAAATCTTGAATCAGAGCATCCATCTCGGCATCAGCTCGGAAGCGGCGTTGAGCGCCAGGCGCGCTGGAGCGTTGCTGGGCAAGCTAGGGGTCACGGGCGTTGAAAAGGGCGTCGCGATCGCGGCTGGCGTCGTGGCGCTGCCAGACGAGGCGGTGCCCATCTGCATCACGGCCGATGGTGAGCAAATTCAAGCGACGGCAACTCGCATCGAAACCCCCGCAGGACGCTGCACCGCATCGCGCTGGTGGCATATGCGGGCGGAGCTGCGTCAGAAGGGACCCCTTTGGGTCGCGCCGCAAAGCAGCAGCACGTCGGTGCCGCCTTGCCCAGCGGCGGGTGTGTTTCTGCCGGCCGACTGGCAATCGCAGTATGCGCGTTGGAAATTCCCGGAAGATCATCAGGTGGTGCGCGTCGCCGCCACCAATTCGGGCGCGCCTTATTATTTCGGCGGCGGCCAGACCCGCCGCTTGGTTGGCATGCTGGCGGAAAAGCACGGTGACGGCTATTCAAAGCGCATTCTGGATTGGGGCTGCGGTTGCGGCCGCGTCGCCCAGCACTTGCTCGAAGATGAATCGCTCAGCGTCACCGGCATCGATATCGATCCGGAGAACGTCGAGTGGTGCCGCCGCAACTTGACGCGCGGCAAGTTCTCGACGGTTGGCCTTTTCCCGCCGACCGAATTCAAGAACGAATCGTTCGATCTCGCCTTCGCCATCTCGGTGCTCACGCATTTGACCGAAGACGCGATGGACAAGTGGCTCGAGGAAATGCAGCGCCTGATCCGGCCGGACGGATTGCTGCTCGTCACCATTCACAGCGTCCACTCCTTGTTGGAGGTCGCCGGGGGCGTGAAGCACTACGAGGCGCTAACGACCAAGGGCATCGATGACACGGTCATCGGCGGCGCTCTGGTCGATGTGCTGTCAGCGGACGACATGAGCTATTACCGCGAGACCTTCCATTCGCACGATTATGTGCTGGAGCGCTTCTCGCGCTGGTTCGATGTGGTGGCGATTTATGAGGGCCTGCACTTCAATTATCAGGACTATGTCGTGATGCGCCGGCGGGCGACGGCGCCGCGCCCGCTTGTTGTCTCGGCTGAAGAAGCCTTTCGCGAAAAATAAACCACCTCTTTCAAGAGTTTGGCAATTTAGATGAAGGATGCGTTCGCTATTAACCCGGCGTTTACTGGTTAGTGCGATCTTCACGTTGTCTTCCCTTGGAGACACCCCACCATACCCAACGCCTTCGAGGGCCCCGCAAGGGGCCCTCGTTTTCCTTTAAGGGGATGTACGGCAGGGCTTTTCCCCTGGCGCCGAACTTGATACGAAGCCCGCCGCTGGCCATCGCGTCGGCGAAAAGTGTTCCTCGGTAGCTCAGTGGTAGAGCATCCGACTGTTAATCGGATGGTCGTAGGTTCGAATCCTACCCGGGGAGCCATTTCTTCCAACCACACTAGACGCCGGCTTTGTACGCCGGCAGCAGATGCCCGAGCCGCGCGCCCATTTCGGCGCCGAGCGCTTGCAGGCCGTTGAAGGGTCGGACCATCACCTCGAAATCGGTGATGAGGCCATTGGCGTCGAACTGGATGAGGTCGATGCCCTTCAGCTTTTTTTCGCTGACGCGGGCGCTGAACTCGAGCACGACGCTCTGGCCATCGGCCGAGGCAAGCTCGCGGTGATAGGCGAAGTCCTCGAACACCTGGATGACCGTGCCGAGCAGCAGCGTCACCGCTTGCGCGGACTGGTAGGGCTTGAACGCCATCGGCGAGCGAAACACGGCGTCCGGATGGATGATGCCTCCCAGGCCGGCCAGATCCCTGTTCGCGACCATGGCGTGCCACTTTGCAAGGGAGGCCGCGACGTTGGGACTGAGTTGAGCGTTCATCCCCGAAGCCTAAGCCCGGCGCCGCGGATCGTCGAGCGGCCTTGGGCTTTCGCTTTGGCGTCCGCCGGGGCATGAACGCGGCGGAGGGCGAACCTTGCACGACGTCATCATTATCGGCGGCGGCCATAACGGGCTGGTCTGCGCGGCGTATCTGGCGGAGGCCGGGCTGAAGGTGCTGGTGCTGGAGCGGCGCGACGTCGTTGGCGGCGCGGCGGTGACGGAGGAGTTTCACCCCGGCTTCCGCAATTCGGTCGCGAGCTACACCGTTTCTTTGCTCAATCCGAAAGTGATCGCCGATCTCGACCTGGCGCGGCATGGCCTCACCGTGGTCGAGCGCAAGGTTTCCAACTTTCTGCCGTTGGCGGACGGCAAGTATTTCATGTCGGCGCCGGGGATCACGCAAGCGGAAGTCGCGCGGTTTTCCAATCACGATGCGATGAAGCTGCCGGAGTATGAGCGGCGGCTCGAAGTGATCGCCGACGTGGTGCGGGCGCTGTTGCTGGAGCAACCGCCGAACCTGGTTGAGCACGGCTTCGTGCGCGGCGTCGAGGAAGCGTTGCGGGCGGCGCAGCTGGGCGGGCGGCTCAACAAGCTCGACATCACCGGCAAGCGCGATTTGCTGGATCTGTTTTCCGAGAGCGCCGGCGACTGGCTCGACGGCTGGTTCGAGAGCGATCCGATCAAGGCGCTGTTCGGCTTCGATTCCATCGTCGGAAATTACGCGAGTCCCTACACGCCGGGTTCGGCTTACGTGTTGCTGCATCACGTGTTTGGCGAAGTGAACGGCAAGAAGGGGTTGTGGGGCCATGCCATCGGCGGCATGGGCGCCATCACGCAGGCGATGGCGGCGTGTTGCCGCGAGCGCGGCGTGGAGATTCGAACTAGCGTTGCGGTGAAGGAGCTGATGCTTGAAGGCGGCAAGGCCGCGGGCGTGGTGACGGAAAAGGGCGAGGCGCTGCGGGCGAAGGCGGTGGTCTCCAATCTCAATCCGAAACTGCTGTTCGAGCGCCTCGTGCCGCCGGACGCCCTGCCCGACGATTTCCGCGAACGCATCGCCCGCTATCGCAATGGCTCCGGCACGTTCCGGATGAACGTCGCGCTCAGCGAACTGCCGCGTTTTACCGCAAAGCCCGGGCCCAGCGATCATCTCACCGCCGGCATCATCATCGCGCCGTCGATGCGTTACATGGAGCAAGCGTACGACGATGCGCGCGCGTTCGGATGGTCGCGCGAGCCGATCGTTGAAATGCTGATCCCTTCCACGTTGGACGATTCGCTTGCACCGCCGGGCCAGCACGTCGCCAGCCTGTTTTGTCAGCACGTGCAGCCGCAACTTTCCGGCGGCCGCTCGTGGGACGATCATCGCGACGAGGTTGCCGATCTGATGATCGCGACGGTCGACAAATACGCGCCCGGTTTTGCGGCGAGCGTACTGGGGCGCCAGATCATGTCGCCGCTCGATCTCGAGCGCACGTTCGGCCTCGTCAACGGTGACATCATGCATGGGGCGCTCTCGCTGGATCAGCTGTTCAGCGCGCGGCCGGTGTTGGGACACGGCGATTATCGCGCGCCGATCGCGGGGCTCTACATGTGCGGCGCCGGCACGCATCCGGGCGGCGGCGTCACCGGCGCGCCGGGGCATAATGCAGCGCGGGTTATTGCGCGGGATTTTCGCGGGGGAGCGTTTCGATGATGCGAGCTTTGATGTTGGCGGCGGTTTTGCTGGCCGGGTGCGCGACCAGCGCCGAGGCGCCTGTTGGTCCGCGTTCTCTTGAGATCGCGGCGGGCGTTCCGGCCCCGGCGCAAGCGCAGTTTTATATCGATTGTATCGATCAAGCATCCGAGGCGCGGACTTACGATCGCGAAGGCAACGTCATCCGCTTTCACTGCAACGGCGCGCCGGCAGAGCGGTTCTTCAGGGGGCTTGCCGCTTGGAGCGCCGGAGCCGGGACTGAGATCACGAGCGACGATGCGATTTGGCGTTTTACATCGCCGATGCAACAGAACCCCTCGTTCCTGGATTTCTGCCGCAGCGAGGGCGATGGCGAGACCGCGCGCTATTCCTGCACCGTTGTGCTGAACGTCGGCGAGTTCCTGGCGCAATAGAGCGCGCGCCGGCGCCCGCGACGAACAGCGTTCATCGCGGCGAAAAGATCAGCGGCTTGGGTGTGAGCTAGGAAGAGTCGGCGGCGCACGGGGCATGGATGGCCAGCGTGCGCAGCGCGTCGTGCGGCGGCTCAGTCGGCAGGACCGGACGCAGGCGCGTCAGGCGCCGCTTTACCAGACGCGCCAGTGCATCGATATCGCGCAGCGCCGCCAGCAACACGCTGATGCGTGTCGCGGGATCGCGGCCGCGCAAAGCGCGGCGGAGACGAGAACCGGCGCAGGAGCGCAAGAACTGGCGGCGTTCGAGGCGGCGGGTAAAGCCCGCAGGCGCGAAGTTGCGGCGCGGCGGCGCGCGCAGTGTCGGCGCCGGCATGATCTGGCTTGCACGGATGATGATCAGATTGCGGACCATTCTGGCCAGGCCATCGACGGATACGCTTCCGTGACGACGAAGGCGGCGTGTGTCTGGCTTGAAGCCGATCGAAAACATCAGCATCGCGACCCAACCGAGCATGAGCCGCGCCCAGGTGATGAACCTGGCGAGGCGCTGCTCTGTGCAAAGGGTGGATCGGGACTGTTTCATGGCCGCGAGTATAGGCTCGGGCGGAGATGGGTCGGATTGAGCGGCGTCTATCCTCGTAGTTTGGACAGCAGGAGCACGCGGCTCGGCGGCGTTTGCAAGGGTTTTGGAGTGGGTGGCGCCAACGGCAATGCGCTGGATAGACGGCGCCACTATCCGTCATTCCGGGGCTTCGCGCAGCGAAGAACCCGGAACCCAAGGGGTGTCATGGCGCGACGTTTGCCCTTGGGTTCCGGGCTCAATGCTCCGCATTGCCCCGGCATGACGAAGAGCGCTAAGCGCTACGACGATCGGTGGCTTGATCCGCGACACTCTTGAACAGCGGCACGGTGCGGCCGCTCCAGATTTCGAGGCGCGCGTCGCAGCTTTCGCAGGCGAACACGCCGATATCTTTGATCGGCAGCGTGCGCTCGCGGCGCTCGTAACTGGCGCCGCAAGCGCAATGAATGATCGTGCATTGGTTCTGCATGGCACCAGAGGCTTCGCGCAGAAAAGTAAACAATGGTTTCCAAACGGGATGATGTAACGCGAGCTACGCCGGTTATTCCGCCGCCGCTACAGCTTGCGGTTCTTCGGCTTGCCGCTTCCACAACCCTGCATAAAGCCCGTCCTTGGCGATGAGCGTTGCGTGCGTGCCGCGTTCGACGACGCGGCCTTCATCCAACACAACGATCTGATCGGCGTTGGCAATGGTGCTCAAGCGGTGCGCGACGACGATGGTGGTGCGGCCACGCGAGGCTTCTTCGAGCGCGTCCTGCACTTCGGCTTCGGTGCCGCTATCGAGCGACGAGGTGGCCTCATCGAGGATGAGGATGGTCGGCTCTTTCAGCACCACGCGGGCAATGCCGACGCGCTGCTTTTCGCCGCCGCTCAATTTTAAGCCGCGTTCGCCGACGCGCGTGTCCCAGCCTTGCGGCAGGTTTTCGATAAACTGAAGCAGCTGTGCACGGCGCGCGGCTTCGTTGAGCTCTTGCTGCGTTGCCTCGGGGCGGCCGTAGGCGATGTTGTAGCGCAGCGTATCGTTGAAGAGGACGACGTCCTGCGGGACTAGGCCGAGCGCGTTGCGGAGGCTGGCTTGCGTGAGTTGGCGCAAATCTTGGCCATCGATGCGGACGGCGCCGCTGGCCGGATCGTAGAAGCGGTAGAGCAGCTTCAGGATGGTTGACTTGCCGGCGCCGGAGGGGCCGACGACGGCGGTGGTCTTGCCGGCGGGCGCTGTGAAAGAGACGGCCTCTAACCCTTGGTCCCTGCCCTCGTGCGAAAAGCTGACGCGGTCGAACACGACTTCGCCGGGGCCGGGCTTCAGCGCTTGCGCATCGGGCGCATCGGCGACGTCCGGATCTTCGTCGAGCAGGACGAACATCTTTTCCATGTCGATCGAGGTCTGTTTGATCTCGCGATAGGCAAAGCCGAGGATGTTCAGTGGCGCATAGAGGTTGGTCATGATCAGGATGACGGCGGTGATGTCGCCCGGCCCCATCGGCCCGCTGGCGACCAAATAGCCCGCCGCCAGCACCATGCCGACAAGGCCGATATTCATGATCAAGGTCTGCAGCACGTTGAGCAGAACCAGCGAGGTGTTCGAGCGGATGGCGGCTTGCGCGTACGAGGCCAGCGCGCGGTCATAGCGTTCGCTCTCGCGGGTTTCGGCGGCGAAGCTCTTTACCGTTTCAAAGTTGAGCAGCGAATCGACCGCCCTGCCCGCGGCTTCGGTGTCGGCTTCGTTCATCTCGCGGCGATGCTTCAGACGCCACTCCGTGACGCCAAACGTGATCCACGCATAGATGACGACGGTGAGCGCGGCGATGACGGAAAACTGCCAACCGTACTTGAAGCCGAGCACGCCGGCGGCGAGCAGCAGCTCGATGATCGTCGGCGCGATGTTGAAGGCGAGGAAGCGCAGCAGAAAGTCGATGGCGCGGACGCCGCGCTCGATGGTGCGGTAGACGCCGCCGGTGCGCTTGGACTGGTGGAAGCGCACCGAGAGCGAATGCACGTGACGGAAGACGCGGGTGCCGGCGCGCCGCTGCGCTTCCTCCGCGATGGGCTGGAAGATGGCGTCGCGGATTTGCGGCCCGGCGGTGGAAGCAAAGCGCAACGCCGCCCAGAAGCCGGCAAGGCCGATGAAGGTCGGCAGTGCGCCGCTGGCATCACCGGCGGCCAGCGCGTTGATGCCGTCGGCCAGCACCAGCGGCGAGAACACCGCCAGCACCTTGCCCAGCAGCGTCAGCACGAAGGCGGCGCTGAGGCGCAGGCGATAGCCGGGGCCGTCCAGGCCGCCGATCAGCACCATCAGCCGGCCAATGGTCCGCACGATCGGGGGCGACAGGTCGGCGGCGGAGGTATCCGCACTCGACACTGTCCTGCCTTCACCACGCGCCATTCGGAACAATCCTTAGCGGGATCACTTAGGCGCGGGGGAATTCGCCCGCAATGCCGTCTGATGAGCTAAGCTTTACCCATGGCTGATTCCAGTCCGCTTACGCCTGCGCTGCGCTCGGTATGTGTGTATTGCGGCTCGTCGGAGACGACGAAGCCGGCATATCTCGACCTCGCAACGCGCTTTGGCGCCGCTTTGGCCGCGCGCGGCTTGCGATTGGTTTATGGCGGCGGCGCGGTGGGCCTGATGGGGCGCTGCGCGAAAGCGGCGCATGAGGGCGGCGGCGAAGTGCTCGGCATCATGCCGCGCTTTCTGGAGCGGCGCGAGATCACCTATGAGGCAGTGCCGCACCGCATGGTCGACACCATGCATGAGCGCAAGCACATCATGTTCGAGGAGAGCGATGCGTTCGTAGTGCTACCCGGCGGCATCGGCACGCTCGAGGAAGCGGTGGAGACGCTGTCGTGGCGGCGGCTCGATCTGCATCGCAAGCCCGTGGTGTTCCTGAGCGAAGACGATTTCTGGGCGCCGTTTTTTACCCTGATGCAGCACACCATCGACGCGAACCTGACGCCGGCGAGCTTCAATGACGCCGTCGTCAACGCGCGCTCGATCGAGGAGTGCTTCGCGGCGCTTGAGGTTAAGGTGGCTTAGTTCGCCAGCAGCCGGTGTAAGAAACCCAAATCGGCCTAGACTAAGGGGCTATGAGATCGAGCCCGGATCAGGACGCGCGGTATACGCAGGCCATCGCTGAGTATGGCCCGGCCTTGCAGCGTCTGGCCGGCGCGGTGGAGGCCAATACCGAGCGCCGGCGCGATCTGCTGCAGGACATGCACGTGGCGCTCTGGCGCAGCTTTGCGGCGTTCGACGGGCGTTGTTCAGTGCGCACTTGGGTTTACCGGGTCGCGCACAATGTCTCGGCGACGCACGTCGATAAAGAGCGGCGCGTCCATCGCGGCGCGGTGACGCTCGATGAAATCGAGCATTTGCCCGATGCGCAGAATATTCCAGCGGAGCTTGAAGCCAGCCAAGCTTTGGAGCGCTTGCACGCCATCATCCGCCAGCTCGGCTCGCCGGACCGACAGATCATCACGCTTTACCTGGAGGGCCTCGAAGCCGCCGCTATTGCCGAGGTGACCGGGCTTTCACCCGGCGCCATCGCCACGCGCGTCTCGCGCCTCAAAACCCAACTCGCCGCCAAGTTCAACGAGTCCGCCCATGTCTGATCGTGATCCCCTTCAATCGCTCTGGACGAGCCAAACGCAGGAGCCCTTCATCATGTCCATCGCCGACGTGCACGTGCGCGCTGAGCGCTTCCAATCGCGCATCCGTAGCCGCAACCTGATCGAATATGTCGCCGCCGCGTTCGTGATTGGCGTGTTCGGTTGGATGACAGTCATCGTCCCCGAGCCCAGCGTGCAAGCCGGCGCGGTGCTGATCATCCTTGGCGCGCTCTATGTGTGCTGGCAGCTGCACAAGCTTGGCCGCGCGGCGTCGCGCAGCGAGATGAATGCGGCCGCATCGAGCTGGGCCGACTTCCACCGCAACGAACTCACGCGCCAACGCGATGCGCTGCGCTCGGTGTGGCGTTGGTATCTGGCGCCGTTTCTGCCCGGCGTGCTGGTGTTTCTGGGCGCCGTCGCCTTCACGACGGCGACACATACGCCCTTGCCGGAGCGGCTTGGGCTCTTCTTTGGCGGCGTTGGCCTGACAGCCGTGCTGTTCGTCGCGATCGCCCTGCTCAACGCCGTCGCCGCACGCCGGCTGGATGCGGAGTTGGCGGCGTTGGATAAAGCGCGGGAGTAACGCCTCCTATATTCACGATCTCGGAACGGACGGAGGCGAGCAGCCGTGCTGGCCGCTCACGAGATCGGCGCCATTCGTGGCGGCGAGGATTTGGCTGACGCGCTCTAGCGTCCGTCGTTCGGCGTCGGTCGTCGCTCGCGCAAGCACCTCGCCCGCGACGAGACGCAGCCTTTCGAGTTGTTCCGGCGAAAGCGCGTGCGGACAAGGCTGAACGCCAATGCCCATGCCGTTACTGTCGAAGATCACGCCATTGATCATATCGTCCGAAGTCCAGGGCCAGTAATTCTGGAAGAAAGCGTAATTGTCGCCGTAATAGACGAAGCCCGGACCGCATTCGTCGCAGCGATCGTTGGTTCGGATCCGACCTCGACATCTTGCCGGATCAACGATGAGGCGCACCACTAACGCGCTATCATGAGCGCTGAGGGCGGCGCAGCCGTGTTCAACGGTGCGACGCCAAGTGTACGTCCTGCCCGAGTAGGTTGTAGGATCGAACGCGACGTTCGCGTTGGACGGCACGTGTTCGGGCGTCGCGCAGGCGATCAGTCCGAAGCACAACGCTAAAACAGCAAGTGATTTCTGAAGCACGTGACGCTCCTCCGCGCTCGCATCCCACAGGTTCAGACGGCAATGCTCCTTTAAGCCGCCTCCCCCGCAACCTTTTCCGCGCGTGGTCCTCCCCGATCAGCGGAAAGAGCGCGCCCATCTCTGGGCCGTGGGCGGGATTGGTGCAAGCGTCGAAGTTGCATCGCGCGGCCATCTCCCCTTGTGGAAGAAGGACGCGCGAAGCGCCGGATGAGGGTGACAGCGCAAAACGCCTAACGCTCGCACTCACACCGCCTCTGATTTTGGGAGGTGCGCTACCAGGACGATATCGCGCTCCTAGGCCGCGACCGGGGCTCGAGACTGAGGCTGGGTTGGAATAATCGCAGGCGCCGCGGAAAAGTCAGACACGGCAAGAATGAAGGTGGAGCCGCGCCCGACTTCGGATGCAACCTTCACGTCTCCGCCCAGCAATTGTGCGATGCTGCGGGTGATCGCGAGACCAAGACCCGTGCCGCCGAACAAGCGCGTGGTCGACGCCTGAGCCTGCTGGAACGGCTGAAATAGCTTTTGAAGCTGTTCAGCGGTCATGCCGATGCCGGTATCGGCGACGATGAAGGTCAAGGTTGGCTGGTCGCCCACGGTTTGGCGTTCAACACGCAGGGAAACAGCGCCGCCCTTGGAGAACTTGATGGCGTTGGACATGAGGTTCAGCAGGCATTGCTTGATCTTGAAGCTGTCGCTCGCCGCTGTCCCAAACGCGATCGAACACCCGCCCTCTAGCCTGACAGCGTTCGCGGAAGCGGCGGGCCGCACCGTCGCCATGACCTCTGAAACCAGCTGGCCAACATCAAAGTCGTCGATTTCGGGGACCATGCGCCCTGCTTCGATCTTGGAAAGATCGAGGATGCCATTGATCAGTTTGAGCAGATGATGGGCGGCCTCGGTGATGCGCTTTGCGTCGGACTGGATGACGCCCAGTGCAGCGTCTTCCGCCTCTTCCTGAACGATCTCACTATAGCCGATGATGGCGTTCAGGGGCGTACGCAATTCATGGCTCATATTGGCGAGGTAATGCGATTTTGCTGTGCTGGCGTCTTCGGCTTGACGGCGGGCAAAATGGTCATGCGCTAACTGAGTCATCAGCCTGTCGCGATCGGCCCACGAGAAGCGCGCGACGAACAGGGCTTGGGCGGTGACGGCGAGCAGAACAAAAGGCTGCCACCACGGCAACGTCATGAAAAATGGCGCGATGCTCAGCGCCACCACATGCGGGCTGATGGCGGCAATGAATGACATCCGGTCGCGCGAAAAATAGACCAGGTTGTGGATGATGGCGCCCCAGACCCAGGCGGTGGCGATGAAGCCGCCGATCAGTCCGCCAACCAGGAGCGTGGGCAGCCAGACCGCCGCATAGGAGACGCCGCCCGTGACCAGAAGGAGCGCATAGGCGCGGTGCGCGCCAACAGGATCACGACTTGCCCGCCTAAGCACGAGCCGCCGTAGGCCAATTGGAAAGACGACGAACTCTTGCAGTGCGACCAGTACAAGCGCGGCGATCGGATAAACGACTGGCACCCAGAGTGTGCTCAGGGCGGCGGTGAGGACGCCAGAACTTATGCGAAGCCAGCGGCCAACCGCGATATCTTTTTCGGCGCTCGCAAGAGATTGGACAAAGATTGCCGCATCGTGGCTGCTACGGGACGAGTCATCGCCGCTCGCAGATTCATTCAACGCGTGGGTATCCTGGGGCGACATCTTTGATCCCTCGTCCAAGCGGCGGCGAAGACCCGGGGGCGCGCGCGCGAACGTTGTCGTGAACGCTTACGATGTTGTCGTTAAGCGTTCGGCAACGGAGCTGCATGCAGTTGCGATCGCCGCCCGGTGATCTGCCGATTCACCACAAGCCCCCCGCTCTGACAGCCCGTGGCTAGGCGTCCCGTCGCCGCCAGCGCCAGAGCAGCGCCGTGGCGACGATAACGCAGACGAGGCCGGGCGCGCTGGCTTCGAGACCGAAGGCGCCGCCGGTGAGCCAGTCGGGACCGGTCAGCGTCGGCGTGAGGAGGCCCTGCTCGTCGTTGCCGCTGACGCCGAAGCCGAGCACGCCGCCTTGAACGAAATTGGCGGCGAAGTGGATGCCAATCGGCAGGGCGAGGCTCTTGGTGCGGACGAATGCAAAGCCGAACATGAGTGAGGCGATGAAGATGTTGAGCGCCGCGACTGGCGCGAGCGGCCCCGCATCGCGGAGCGCGTCCGAATGCGTTAGCACAAAGAAGGCGCCGACGATGATCTGCGCGGGCCAGGCGCCGAGCCCTGCGATGAAGCGCTGAAAGACGAAGCCGCGAAACATTAGTTCTTCAACCAGCGCGACCGCGACGAAGAGCGTGAGCGCTGGTCCAAGCGCGGCGTAACCGTCTGGCGTCATGCGCCAAGTGACGACGCCGAGCGCGCCGAGGATCAGCGCTGGGATCGCCATCACTGCCGCGCCAATGGCGCCGCCGAGCGCGAGCTGCGCGGGCCAGCGCCAGTCGAACGCGCCGAACAGTTCGGCCATAGGCTTACGGCGCAGCGCTTGGCAAAACACCGAGGCGGCAAGCAGCGCGCAAGCCTGCTGCCAGATCGGCACGCCGCCGCTTCGAGAGAGCAGGATGAGCGGCAGCAGGAAGGCCGCCAGAACGAGAAGGAAGATCGCGATCCACCAGCCGCTGCGAAGATGGCCGCTGGAGTTGATCAGCGGATTGGCGGCGCGTGCGCTTTGTCTCTCACTCACGCTCGACTCCCCCCGCGCATCAGTAGAGCCATCAAGTAAACGTGATCCGGGTCGCGTCAATCGAAGGATGAGCTTTGCGGAAATGCGGGCAACCATACCGCAGGATATCGAAACGCGAGACCACATGCCTCCTTGCCCCCTCTCAAAGCTCGCGAGTTTCGTCAGTATTCTTTGGATCTCGATTGCGCTTACGCTTTCCGCGCAGGCGCAGACACCGCCGCCTCCTGAGGCGATTGCCGTCGCGGAGCTACGATCTCTGACTTTGACGCGCCGCGATTGGGAAGCCGAGGGGCGTGAGTGGGAGGCCGAAGTCGCAACCTCCACCCCACGCGAGCACGCTGCCCCCAGCTCAGGCGTCGAGGAAGAAGAAGCTATTGTGGTCAGCAACCACTGCGGCGAGGCTACTGCGACATTTCGCGTTCTGCGCTCCACGGCCCCGTTGCCGCGCGAGATGACGTTCACGCTCAGCATTGGTGAGTTCTGCGAGCCGCCAATCGACTTCGACGCGAGTGCCTGGCTGCTTGTGCTCGACGGTGCTACCGGCGAGCTGCGCGCACGCTATCCGGCGTTTGTCTGGGAGGACGGAGCGCTCTATGCGATTTCCGAGTTTGGGCCTGGCCGAAACCACTCCCCGGAAGTGATCCGACTGCTAACGCCCACGCCGCTGACGGAGCCATTGGAGTACACCGTGTATCTTCACGGAGACGCCCTTACGCGCCACGTCGATCGCCGTCCTTCGCTTGAGCTTCGGGACGGAAAGGTATGGCTCGTGAGCGCTATTCCATTGGCCTCGATCTTTCCGGGCTTCACCGTCGATGACATTTGGCCCTAAGCCGCCTCGCCCATCAGCCGCTTCCGTGCGCGCTCCTCACCAATCAGCGGGAACAGCGCGCCCATTTCTGGGCCGTGGTCCATGCCGGTGAGGGCTTGGCGGAGCGGCATGAACAGGGCTTTGCCTTTGGCGCCGGTCTTTTCCTTCACGGCGTTGGTGAAGGCTTGCCATGTGGTTGCGTCGTAGGCGCCGGTTGGCAGCATTTCGGCAGCGGCTTGGGCGAAGGCGGCGTCGGCGATGATCGGCGTGATGGGGCCGTCGACGATGGCGGCGTAGTCCTGCACGTCGGGCAGCAGCACGAGATTGGCACGCACGGCGTTCCAGAACGCCTCGCCCTTGTCAGAGCCGAGCTTGGCGAGCCGATCCTTGACGCTGGCATAGTCGAGCTGATGCAGCACAGCGGCGTTGACGCGCTTTAGCTCGTCGGGATCGAAGCGCGCCGGCGCGCGGCCGATCTTGGCGAAATCGAATTCCGCAACGAGTTGATCGAGACTAGTGCGCGCTTCGACCGGATCGGAGGTGCCGATCTTGGCGAGGTGCGAAAGCACGGCGATTGGCTCGTAGCCGTCGGCGGCCAATTCGCCGACGCCGAGCGAGCCGATGCGCTTCGACAGCGCGCCGCCATCGGCGCCGACAAGCAACGGGAAGTGGCCGAGCGCGGGCGCTGCGGCGCCAAGCGCTTCGAAGATTTCAATCTGCACGCCGGAATTGGTGACGTGGTCCTCGCCGCGGACGATGTGGGTGATCTTGAAGTCGATGTCGTCGACCACCGACGGCAACGTGTAGAGGAAGCTGCCGTCTTCCTTGATGAGCACCGGATCGCTGAGCGAGGCCGTATCGATCGATTGGGGGCCGCGCACGAGATCGGTCCATTCCTTGCGCGCGCCGGAGAGTTTGTAGCGCCAATGCGGCTTGCGGCCCTCGGCGGCGAAGGCGGCGCGGTCAGCGTCGGTCAGCGTCAGCGCGGCGCGATCGTAGATCGGCGGCTTGCCGCGCGACTGGGCGATCTTGCGCTTGCGGTCGAGTTCGTCCTCGGTTTCGTAGCAGGCATAGAGCAGCCCATCGGCCTTCAGCTTGTCCGCTGCCTTCTCGTAAGCGTCGAAGCGCAGCGACTGGTTGGCGCGATCGTGCCAGTTGAGGCCAAGCCAGGTGAGGTCGCGTTCGATGCCGGCTTCGTACTCCTTAGTCGAGCGGGCGATGTCGGTATCGTCGATGCGCAGCAGCACCTGGCCGCCCTCACGCAAGGCAAACAGCCAGTTCAGCAATGCGGTGCGCACGTTGCCGACATGGATGTTGCCGGTGGGCGACGGCGCAAAACGAAGACGGATGGACATTCGGTTAGACTCTTTCAGGGAAGCGCCGGGTTATGCGGCGCGCCGCCGGGGCATGTCCAGCGGGCCGGTTCAGCTTGAATAGCGCTTGGGCCAGTCTAGGGTGCGGAAAATCCAGCAAGAGGGAACGCCCATGGGCACGAAGTCGCGCGAAATTCGTTTGAAGAGCCGCCCTGTGGGCATGCCGGAGGCGGCCAATTTCGAGGTGGCGACGGTGGATCTGCCCGATCCGGGCGCGGGCGAAGTTCTGGTGCGCAATGCGTGGATGTCGGTCGATCCCTACATGCGCGGGCGCATGTATGACCGGCCGAGCTATGTGCCGCCGTTTCAGATCGGCCAGGCGCTGCAGGGCGGCGCTGTCGGCACGGTGGTTCAATCCAACGATCCGAAGTTCCAGCCGGGCGATCTGGTCGAGAGCATGAATGGCTGGCGCGAAGCTTATGTCGCGGGCGGCGCGGCGCTGAACAAGCTGCCGACCACGGGCGCGCCGCCGCAAGCCTATCTGGGCGTGCTCGGCATGCCGGGGATGACGGCGTACACGAGCTTTCATCGCATCGGCGAGCCTAAGGAAGGCGATGTCGTGTTTGTCTCCGGCGCGGCTGGCGCTGTCGGCTCGGCGGTTTGCCAGATCGCGAAGATCCGCGGCTGCACGGTGGTGGCGTCGGCTGGCTCGGATGCGAAGCTGGAATGGCTGAAGAGCGTCGGCGTCGATGCGGGCGTGAACTACAAGAAGGGCAATCTGCTCGAGAACGTGAGCGCCGCGGCGCCGAAGGGCATCGACATTTATTTCGACAATGTCGGCGGCGAGCATCTGGAAGTGGCGTTGGAAGTGGCGCGGCCATGGGCGCGCTTCATCGAATGCGGCATGATCTCGATCTATAACGCGACCGAGCCCTCCCCCGGCCCGCGCAACATGGCCTACATCGTCGGCAAGCGGATCAAGATGCAGGGCTTCATCGTGTCCGACTTCATGGACATGCGCGAACAATTCTTCACCGAGATGGGCGGCTGGGTCCGCGACGGTAAGATTAAGTGGGAAGAAACCATCGAAAACGGCGTTGAGAACGCACCGAAAGCGTTTCTCAATCTCTTCAGCGGAGGAAACACCGGCAAGATGCTGGTGAAACTCGACTGATGAGCGTTCGACTATTTCAAGCGTATGTCATGGTGGATTGGAGCGCCGCCTCCAAGCCGACCACCGGCCCGGATTCGATCTGGGTCGGGGTGATGAAACGCAATGTGCGTTTCCAAATGGCGTTCGAAGCGCACAATCCAGCAACGCGCGCCGAAGCGGAGAAGCTGCTGCAGAGCGTGCTCGATGATCTGAAGCGCAAGCGTGAGCGCGTGCTGGTCGGCTTCGATTTTCCGCTGGCGTTTCCGCGCGGCACGGCGGCGGCGTTGAAGCTGGCGGGCGAGCCATGGCGGGCGCTGATGGAGTTCGCGGCCAAGGAAATCAAAGACAAGCCGGACAACACCAACAACCGCTTCCAGGTCGGCGCCAAGATGAACCGGCTGATGAGCGGCGAAGCGTTTCCGTTTTGGGGCGCGCCGGCGCGCGATGAGCAAAGCATGCTTTCAGCCAAGCGCCCGCGCGAACATGGGCCGGACGATTTGCCCGAGTTTCGTGTGGCGGAGAAAGCGATCAAGGGCCCTGCTTCGATCTGGAAGCTTTACTATCAAGGCTCTGTCGGCGGCCAAGCGCTGACCGGTTTGCCGGTGATCAAGCGCTTGCATGAAAATCGCGCCGCGAAGATTTGGCCGTTCGAGACGGGCTGGAAGCCGCTGACGCCGGCGGATGTCAGCGACAGCGAGGCCGTGTTCGCGGAAATCTATCCAAGCTTGCTCGCGGTCAAACCCGCGGCGGGCGAGATCAAGGATCAAGCGCAAGTGCGCACGGCGTGCGAGCACTTCGCGGCGTTGGACGATAAGGGCCAGCTCGGCGCCGCGTTCGGGCCAGCGAAGGACGATCCGCGCCGTGAAGTGATTGAGCGCGAGGAAGGTTGGATCCTGGGCGTTAAACCTTAAGCGGCGCGGCGCGCTTCGCGGCTGGAGAGATACCACCAGCGCGCCAGCAATATCGCAACGGACAGCACGCTCGATAGGCAGATCGACCAGAGCAGCCCGGCCACCTTCATGTTGAGCGTCTCGGCGAAGTAGAAGCCGAGCACCGGCATCACCACGAGGTAAGCCAACATGTGGCTGAAGGTGGGAAACCAATTGTCGCCGCGCGCGCGCAAAGCTGCCGCCGCCACCACCTGCCCGCCGTCCGGGATCAGCACCAATGCGCAAATCCACATGAGGCCGGCGATCATCGCCACCAGCCCCGCATCCGCCGTATAAAACGCGCCGATCTGGCGCGCGAACACCAAGATCAGCAGCGCGGCGATCGCCATGGCGACTGTGTTAAGTCCAAGCGCCGTCCAGCCCGCGCGCGTCGCATCGGCCGGCGCTTTGCGGCCCACCGCTTCCGACACCAGCACTGCCGCCGCCGCCGAAACGCCGAGCGCGACCATGAACACGAGCGCCATCAAATTGAGCACGATCTGATAGCCGGACACGGCCTCGGCGCTGATGCGGCCGGCGATCACGGTCATCGCCGAGAACGCGCCGGCTTCCGCCGCTTGGCTCACCGCCGCCGCGATGCCAACGCCGAGCAGCGCGCGATAGGTCGGGCCCTGCTTGCCGAGCGTGCGCACGCCATAGTGCGCCCCGTCGCGCATGAACCAGATGAACGCGAGGATCACGCCGGCCAAAAATACACGCGCTCCCACCGTCGCCCACGCTGATCCCACCGCGCCGTGTTCGGGCGCCAGCGCGTTCAAAGCGCTTAATACCGGCCAGTCGCGCAACACCGCATAGAGCGGCTCGGCCCACGCCGCTGGCGCCGCGTGCGCGAGGTCGGGCACCCAGATCAGGTTCAGCGCCAGGTTGACGATGTTGGCGCCCCACATGATCGCGGTGCCGACGCCGGGCTTCTTTACGGCTTCCAGGAAAAACGTGCTGGCGACGAAGACGAGATGCAGCGGGATCGAGAACGCCAGCACGCGCATCACCGGCGTCGATGGCGCGGCGAGATCGGCCCCGATGCCGAACACCGTGAAGATGTGTTGGCCGCCGAGCCACATCAATGCTGCTGAGAGCAAACCGGCCACGCCCGCCAGAACTAAGCCACGCCGCAACGCAACGCCGGCCCCGAGGGGGTTCTTTTCGCCAAGGGATCGCGCCGCCAGCACTTGCACGCCCTGCAGCAAGCCGATCGCAGCGACGAGAAACACCGCCGTCGGGGCCCAGCCTAGGGCTTGATGCGGCAGTTCAGCCGCCGCCAACTGGCCGACGACGATGACGTCGACCAGCGCCATGCCGATGATCCCGAGGCGCGCAAGCGCGACCGGGCCGGCGAGCCGCAGCAAGTCGGCGACGTAAGGGCGTGAAACGGCCATGGGGACGCGCGGTTTAGCGGAGCGGCGCGAGTCGGTCGAGGGTCAAGCCGGCGGCGACGCAGACGGCGGCCGCAAACCCTTGTAGAGATAGGCCGCAAGGCCCGCTTCGAGGCCGCCGTAGAGCGCGAGCTGAATGAAGCCGGCGACCACGTAGAACACAGCAAAGCCTACCGGATTGCCCTGCGCCGCAGCCGCGAGCGCAGCTGGATCGCCGCCTGGCGTCCCGACGGCCAAGCCAGCGATCGATTGCAGCGCCCCGACTAGGATCAGAGCCGGGCCAAGCAAAACGATGCGCGTTGCAGCGATGCGGAGCAGATTGCCCTTGGTCCAACGCCAGCTGGCGAACACAACGATGCGCGCTTCTGCAACGCTCGCCGGCGCTGCGAGAAAAAAGCGCGACGTCAGCAAGAACAGCAGCACGCCGCCAGCGACGAGCGCCCAGGTGATCACGCTGGGCTGCGCCGCGATGGTGGTGTTCATGATCTCCATCAAGCGCTCGTTATCTTGCGCAGCCGCTTGCGCCTGCTCGGCATAGGGCGCGATCAGCACGCTCATCGCCACGTAGAGCACCATGAAGCTGATGATGGCCATAAAGAAGCCAACCATCGCCATCGCCGCGAACACGCGCGCGCCGTCGCCGAAAAGGCGGGCCGCTGCGCCCTCCGGCCCCTTCAGTGCCACGCCCAGCAAAGCGGCGTGGGCGCCGGCGCCGATGATGCCGAGCAGCAGCATCCACGGCAAACTCAAGCCAAGCGTCAGGAACCCCAACGTCTGCGCTGCCGATGCGATGGCGGCGACGCCAAGCACGAAGCGCAAATGCTCGCGCAGGAATTTTACCGCTTGGCTGGCGCTCTCGAAAACCGGCACTTTGCCTTCAGCCGTGGCCATGCGTCGCTCCCTTGCGGGGCGGCTTATGCCCGCAAAAGTCACGGCGCGCGAGACTTGAAGCGGGCGGCCCGGCGCGTCATGAGGAAGCGCATGAAACCCGTGCATGTTGTTGGCGGCGGCTTGGCCGGATCGGAAGCGGCGTGGGCGCTGGCGAATGCCGGCGTCCCGGTGGTGCTGCACGAGATGCGGCCGACGCGGATGACCGACGCGCATCAAACGGAGAAGTTCGCGGAACTGGTGTGCTCCAATTCGTTCCGCAGCGACGATTGGCGCGGCAATGCGGTTGGGCTGCTGCACGAAGAGATGCGGCGCCTTGGCTCGCTGGTGATGGCGTGCGCGGGGCCTGCGCAAGTGCCGGCCGGCAGCGCACTGGCGGTGGACCGCGATGTGTTTAGCGACGCGGTGACGGCGGCGCTCACCGCTCACCCACTCATCACCATCGAACGCGAAGAGATCAAATCGCTCGACCAACTTCTCTCCGTCATCCCGGAAGCGCGGAGCGCGATCCGGGACCCAGGGGCAAACACCGCGCTCGATGAGCCCCTGGGTTCCGGGCTCTCGCTCCGCGAGCCCCGGAATGACGATAGTATTATTTTTTCAACTGGACCTTTGACCTCGCCGTCACTTGCCGACTCCATCCGCAATCTCACCGGCGAAGACTCGCTCGCCTTCTTCGATGCGATCGCGCCGATCGTGCATGCGGACTCGATTGATTTCGAGATTGCTTGGATGCAGTCGCGTTACGACAAGGAAGGTCCGGGCGGCGACAAGGCGGCGTACGTGAACTGTCCGATGGATGAGGCGCAGTACAATGCGTTCATCGCGGCGCTGAATGCAGGCGCGAAAACTGAGTTTAAGGACTGGGAGAAAAATACGCCGTACTTCGAAGGCTGCTTGCCGATCGAAGTGATGGCCGAGCGTGGGCCGGAGACGTTGCGGTTTGGGCCGATGAAGCCGGTGGGGCTCTTGGACCCGCGCGTCGGCAAGCGCGCGCATGCGGTGGTGCAGCTCAGGCAGGACAATAAACTCGGCACGCTCTTCAACATGGTCGGCTTTCAGACCAAGCTAAAATACGGCGCGCAGGAAGAGATTTTCCGCATGATCCCCGGCCTGCAGAACGCGCGCTTCGCGCGGCTCGGCGGCATCCATCGCAATACGTTTCTAAACTCGCCGAAGCTGCTCGATGGCACGTTGCGTTTGCACGCAGAGCCGCGGGTGCGGTTTGCGGGGCAAGTGACGGGCGTTGAGGGCTACGTCGAAAGCGCGGCGATGGGGATGATGGCGGGGCGCTTTGCCGCGGCGGAGCGTTTGGGGCGCGCGATCGAGCCGCCACCGGCGACGACGGCGCTCGGCGCCCTGCTCGCGCACGTGACGGGCGGGCACATCACCGACGGAAAAAGCTCGTTCCAACCGATGAACGTAAACTTCGGCCTCTTTCCTCCACTCGATGCGCCGACGCATGGGCCGGATGGGAAGAAGCTCAAAGGCGAAGAACGCGGGCGGGCGAAGAAGCTCGCGATGGCGGAACGGGCGTTGGGCGATTTGGCGGGGTGGTTGGAGACGGCCTCACCGCGTTGATGACTGCGCTGTCCCTCACCCTGCCCTCTCCCCTCTCGGGGAGAGGGTTCTGTTTGAGTGAGCCGTTAGAAGCGCGCGCGCCGTCGTACCCTCTCCCCGAGAAGGGAGAGGGTTAGGGTGAGGGTTGGCTCAGGGCTTCGACGATGAGCGCGGAAGCTGCGTTCGCATCAGAAAGCACGAGCGTGTCGCGTAGGCGCAAGACACGCCAGCCTAGAGCGCTCAGGATTCTGGTGCGCTCGGCGTCGTATTCTACCTGACCCGCAACATCGTGAGACGAACCATCGATCTCGATGATCAGCTTAGCTTCCATGCAAGCAAAGTCGGCGATGTAGCGGCTGATCGGTCGTTGGCGGCGGAATTTGAACCCGAGGCGATTGTCGCGGACGATCTCCCAGACCGCGCGTTCAGCTTGCGAAGGTTGTTTGCGCATGCCGCGGGCGTGGTCTCGGAGCATGCCTTTGGTTGGCGGCTGTGCCATCCCTCACCCTGCCCTCTCCCCTCTCGGGGAGAGGGTTCATTAGATCAAACCCGCCAACGGGCTGCTTGGATCGGCGTATTTCTTCTTCCCCATCCGCCCCGCCAGATACGCTTCCCGCCCCGCGATCACTGCGTGCTTCATCGCACGCGCCATGCGCACGGGGTCTTTGGCTTCGGCGATGGCGGTGTTCATGAGGACGCCGTCTACGCCGAGCTCCATGGCGATGGCGGCGTCACTGGCCGTGCCGACGCCGGCGTCGACGATGACGGGCACTTTGGTTTGCTCAACAATCAGCCGGATGTTCACCGGGTTCTGGATGCCGAGGCCGGAGCCGATGAGTGAGCCTAGCGGCATGATGGCGACGCAGCCGGCGTCTTCCAGCTTGCGCGCATAGACCGGATCGTCGCTGCAATAGACCATCACATCGAAGCCTTCGGCGACGAGGATTTTGGCGGCGCTGAGCGTCTCTTCCATATCGGGATAGAGCGTCTTCTGGTCGGCGAGCACTTCGAGCTTCACCAGCTTCCAATCGCCCGCCTCGCGCGCGAGGCGGAGCGTGCGCAAGGCTTCGTCGGCGGTGAAGCAGCCGGCGGTGTTGGGGAGGAAGGTCGTTTTCTTCGGATCGATGTGATCGGTGAGCCGCTCTTTGGTCGGATCGGAAAGATTCACGCGCCGCACTGCAACGGTGACGATCTCGGCGCCGCTAGCTTCAAGCGCGGCGGCGTTCTCGGCGTAAGTTTTGTACTTGCCGGTGCCGATGATGAGGCGGGAGGCGTAGCTCTTGCCGGCGATGGTGAGGATGTCGGTCATTGAAATGTGCGCTCGGCGACTCCCCGCCCCCTTGCGGGGCGGGGTCGGGGGTGGGGGTAACGGCGGTGTTCTCTCAGGATGAGCTGCCGCCCGCACCCCCATCCGTCGCGCATCCGCGCGACACCTTCCCCGCAAGGGGGAAGGATGCGTTGCTTGCCGGCGATGGTGAGTGGGGAGTCAGTCATGCTGCGAACCAATCAGGTGTTGAACTGCGTCTGCTTCAGCGACCAATCGCTCAGCTCGAAGCACACGCTCAAGAACCGTGAGATAACTAGTTTCTTCGACGACGAAGTCGTAACCACCCTTCGGCGCACCCCAGAAGCCGTAAAGCTCAACGTGGCCGTCGGGAATGTGGACGCCTTCAACTTCGCGAGCATGCTCATCCAAGTCGCCAGGATAGATCACACCGAAGCCGCCGTTATCGTCTCCGAACCCGTGCCGCTTTGCTGCGAACGCGGCGAGGTCGCTGAGACGATGCCAGTGGCGAATGACCTCAGCGATCTGCTCTGCCTGACGTGGCAGCATCAGCCACCCCCCACGAACTGCACGATCTCCAGCTCATCGCCCTCAGCCAGCGCGATCTGCGACCACAGAGACTTCGGCGCGATTTCGCGGTTGCGCTCTACCGCGACGCGCCGCCCGTCGATCCCCAGGGAGGCGAGCAGGTCGGCGAGGGTCGCCCCGGGGGGCGCATCTCGCGTTTCTCCATTGACGGTCAGACGCATAGGCCTTCCTATCCGCCCGACTTAGAGCCCCTTCAAGCCGGGTTCAACGGAGCCCCCATCCGCCCGTGCAGAGGACGATGCCGGACGCTAAACCCATTTATGTGCTGAATGGCCCTAACCTGAACCTGTTGGGGACCCGGGAGCCTGAAATCTACGGCCATCTCACCCTGGCCGAGATCGAGCAGGCGTGCGCCGCCCGCGCCGGCCAGCTGGGGCGCGACATTGTGTTCCGGCAGTCCAATATCGAGGGCGAACTGGTCGACTGGCTGCAGGAGGCCCGCGACAAGGCCGCCGCCGTTGTTCTAAACGCAGGCGCATACACCCATACCTCGGTCGCCCTCCACGACGCGATCAAAGCCATCAAAATCCCCGTGATCGAAACCCACCTCTCAAACCCCGCGGCGCGCGAGGATTTTCGTCACGTTTCATTAGTGGGCCAGGCCGCAAAGGGCGTGATCGCCGGCTTTGGCGCCACCTCGTATCTCCTTGCCATCGAAGCCGCCGCTTTGCTGGCCAATGAAAGCAAAGGCGCGTGAGCAGGAAACCGCAGACAATGAGCGACAAGAAGACTCAAGCGATCGACCCCGATCTTGTGCGCGAGCTTGCCAAGATTCTGGACGACACCGGATTGAGCGAGATCGAAGTTGAGCATGGCGAGTTGCGCTTGCGCATCGCCCGCACTTTGGTCGCCGCCGCGGCGCCCGTGCATCAGCACATCGTGCAGGCGCCGGCCGCAGCTGCGCCGCCGCCAGCGGTCGCAGCGCCTGCCGCAGACGCCTCGCATCCGGGCGCTGTGCCTTCGCCTATGGTGGGCACCGCTTATCTTTCGCCCGAGCCCGGCGCCGCGCCCTTTATCAAGGTCGGCGACACGGTGACGGCGGGCCAGACGCTGATGGTGGTCGAGGCGATGAAGACGTTCAATCCGATCCCGGCCCCGCGCGCCGGCAAGATCACCGCCATCCTCGTCAGCGACTCGCATCCGGTCGAGTACGGCGAGCCGTTGGTCATCCTGGAGTAGCATCGCATGGCGGATCGATCGCTCCACCGCCGCGCCGTACTCGGCGGCATAACGGTCGCCGGCAGCGCTCCGGCAGCGGCGCGCGCAGACAACTACGTCACGCCGGTAGGCATGCTAGACGGGACCTGGGAGGGAAACCTCGACCCCGTCAGCGGCGCAGGTCTGTCGCCTACACGGTTGCGCGGCGTGCGACTCGTGATTTCGGGTCAGAACGTCAGCGTCTTCACACCCAACGAGGGAGCACTCATCGAAATCAAGCCGGGGACATTTGTTCTTCAGCGCGATGGCACGAACGCCGTGATCACCTCCATCCAGATCGATCCGGGCCGACCTCGCAACGAGGGTTGGGTCGAGACTTGGTGCTTCGCGGTCACCCTCAACGACAGCGCAACATTGATCGCCAACTTCGTCCGGGTGGTGAACAATAACGATCTGGCGGCCGATCGGGACGGCGCACGTTTCTCGCAGATAGCGTCCGGCTTATTGCAGCGCGTGAGCGACGATGTTTGAAAAAGTCCTCATTGCCAATCGCGGCGAGATCGCTCTGCGCATTCACCGTGCGTGCAAAGAGATGGGCATCTCGACAGTTGCGGTGCACTCCACCGCCGACACAGACGCGATGCATGTGCGCCTAGCGGACGAAAGCGTCTGCATCGGGCCACCGCCTGCCGCAAAATCCTACCTGCACATTCCTTCGATCATTGCCGCCGCCGAAATCACGGGCGCGCAGGCGATCCACCCTGGCTACGGCTTTCTCTCCGAGAACGCCAAGTTCGCCGAGATCGTCACCCAGCACGGCATGACCTTCATCGGACCTACAGCTGATCACATCCGGCTGATGGGCGACAAGATCGCGGCCAAGCAAGCGGCGATCGATACAGGCATGCCGGTGGTGCCGGGCTCCGAAGGCGGCATCGCCACCGAGGAAGAGGCCAAGAAGTGGGGCAAGAAGATCGGCTATCCAGTGCTGATCAAAGCGGCGGCAGGCGGCGGCGGGCGCGGCATGAAAGTCGCGCGCAGCGCCGAGGAAGTCAGCGAAGCCTTCTCGACGGCACGCGCCGAAGCTAAAGCCGCGTTCGGCAATGACGAAGTTTATATGGAGAAGTATCTGACGCATCCGCGTCACATCGAAATCCAGGTCGTCGCTGACAGCCACGGCAGCGTCATCCATTTGGGCGAGCGCGATTGTTCGCTGCAACGCCGCCACCAAAAGGTGCTGGAAGAAGCGCCCTCGCCCGCGCTCAACGCCGAGGATCGCGCCAACATCGGTCGCATCACGGCGGAGGCGATCCAGAAGCTCGGTTATCTCGGCGTCGGCACGGTCGAATATCTCTACGAGGACGGGCAGTTCTTTTTCATCGAGATGAACACGCGTCTGCAGGTCGAGCATCCGGTCACCGAGATGATCACCGGCATCGATCTGGTGCGCGAGCAGATCCGCATTGCCGACGGCGCGCCGCTGTCGGTGAAGCAGAAGGACGTGAAGTTCAACGGCCATTCCATCGAGTGCCGGATCAACGCCGAGAACCCGGCGACCTTCCGCCCTTCGCCCGGCCGCATCACCGGCTTTCACCCCCCTGGCGGGCTCGGCGTGCGTTTGGATAGCGCCATCTATGCCGGCTACGCCATTCCGCCGAATTACGACTCGCTGATCGGCAAGCTCATCGTCCACGGCCGCGACCGCGCCGAATGCCTGATGCGCCTGCGCCGCGCGCTCAACGAAATGGTGATCACCGGCGTTGAGACGACATTGCCGCTGTTCCGCGATCTGATGAACGAGACGGACGTCATCAACGGCGACTATTCGATTCACTGGCTTGAGAAGAACCTGAAAGCCAAGGCGGACGCAGAAGGTGGTGTGGCATGAAGCTGAAAATGATCGCGGCCGCGCTGGCGCTCGCCGCTTGCACGCCGGCGCCCAGCGATACAGCCGCGCCGGCGCCGCCTGCCGCGCCTTCGCCAGAAGTGGCGAGCCAAGAATTGCTTGCGGCTCTGACGCCGGTGATGGCGCAAGACCTCGGCCAGCCGGTGTCGTTCACCATCGAAACCGTCCGTATCGATAACGATTGGGGCTGGCTCGTCGTGCAGCCGCAGACCGAAGCCGGCGGCGCCATCGACTGGGCGGCGACCAAGTACGCCGTGCAAGCCGCCGAAGGCGTGCTCGACGGCGGCGGCCGGACCTATGCGCTGCTGAAGCGCCAGAACGGCCTGTGGCGCGTGGTCGACTTTGTCGTCGGCCCGACCGATGTCGCCTATGGCGATTGGCCGGCGCGTCACGGCGCCCCGCCCGAATTGCTGGGCCTTTCCGCCGAGTGAGTTAACGGCGCGCCCTTTGCAAGGCGCCGCCCTGAACACACTTCGGGGCGGCTTTTTCTATGGCTCAACAACAATTCGCCGGCCTCGCCGTGCTGGTGGCGGTGGCTTTCATGCTGCTGGCGCTCGCGGCCTGCGCCAATTCCGGACAACACGCGGCAGTGTATGGCCCGTCCATGATCGCGCCGATCCCGGCGGAAGCGTCCGGTGTGCCGGAATTCCACGGCGCCCGCATCGGCAGCGACACCCTGCGCTCGCGCCTCAACGCGGTTTAATCCAGCGCTAGGCCGAGCGGAAGCCGACTTTCGCGTGCGTGCCGTCGCAGAACGGTTTTGTGTTGGAGTGGCCGCAGCGGCACAGACGCGCTGTTTGCTGGCGCGCGATGACGCGGCCGGTGCCGGAAATGAACTCCATATTGCCGCGCACCATTAGCGGCCCATCAAGTTGCGGCGCGATGTCGATGACGCCGTCGCGCACGGCAAGCATCTCGGTTTTGTCGCCGGTGGGCGGCTCGCCTGAGGCGTTGAAGTTCACATCGTGGTGTGAGCCATCGCAGAACGGCTTGTTCTTGGACGCGCCGCAACGGCAAAGCGTTGCGCGATAGCCGAATGGGGCGCCGTCGATGCGGAGATCGCCCCGTAACGCGTATGGCCCGGCTTCGCGGATCGAGATCAAGTTCACCGGCGGCGCATGCTCCTCCGGGCCGCCGTCATGGCGCTTGTACTGGATAGCGCCGGACGGACATTCGCGCGCCACCGCCATCAGCTCTTCAGCGTCCATGTCGTCTGGATGGATCCACGGCCCCTGCACGTTCGCCAGAAACACTTTCGGGGCGCCGGTGACGCAGAAGCGCGAGTGAATGCAGAGCTTGCCCTTGTAGATGATCTGCAGGTTCTCGCCTTCGACATACTCAACGCCGTCGACCACTTGCGTCTGCGCTGGCGACGGCGCGCTTGAGGCTGACGCGACGGCGACGGCGGCGGGCGCCAATGCCATCGCCTCAAAATTGCGCGCCCGCACCGCCAACGCCTTCAACAGGCCAGTCGCACGCGCGACGCGCAGGTCGCTTTGATCGAGCTTGCCAGCGCCTTTCTCCAACTCCGCCATGCGCTCTATGAAATATCGCCGCGTGCTGGCGGCGCGCGGCAGCGGCGCGGTGTCACGCAGCGCCGTGAACGAAACGCCGGCGTTGCAATTGGGATTTGACGGACCCGCTGGGCGCCGCGCTGCGCTCTCGCCAAGCAGCGTCATCACCTTCATCAGATCAATGCCGAGATCAACGGCGAGCGACTTTTCCGGGTCCGGCCCCGGCACTGCGAAGGAGTACGCGATTAGCCGCAGCATCGTTTGGTAAGAAACGTTGGCGATATCGACGATCGCCGCTGCCGGCTCATCCTCCAGCCACACGCGCCCTTCCGCCATCGGGCGGCGCAGCACTGGATTCACCGCCGCCTGATGCGCGGGGAGGAAGTTCGGGTTCTTCGCTTTCAGCGCTTGGTATTCGTCGCGGATGGCGCGGAAGCGGCAGAAGTGCGAGTTCGGATTCTCAACCGAAGCGCCTTCGCCCTCGCTGATGATCGCTTGGCAAGCAGCGATCGCAGTCTTGGTGCAGAGCACAGGCTTGGCGCCGCCGAGATCGACTTCGTTGGCGGAGAGCTGCAACGCCGGATCGCCGCAGAACAATTCCTTTTCACCGAGCCGCTTGGCCATGAAGGCAAGCGCCATCTCCATTGTCTCGTAAAATTCGCCGACGGTGTTGTAATCGATCGCCATCGGCGTCAGCCGCGGCCGCACTGCGCCGCGCTTGAAATCGCGTTGGCTGTAGCCTGCGCCGTCCGGCTCCGGTGAATCTTTCGGCCGTTCGAGATGAACGAAGTGTTGCAGCGTCTGCTCGTTGAATGGCGCCAGTTTCACCACGACGCCAGCGGGTAGAAGCCCAGGGTCGAGCGGAAAGTTCTCGCGCCCGAAGCGCGGCTGGCCGCCAACGCCGGCCGTAATGTTCCACACGGCCACAAGGTGGCCCATCTCATCGATGGCGACGTCGATGATCGCCCGCCGCCAGCGTTTGACGGCTTCGGCCTCCTCGGCGCTCAGGCCCTCCGCTTCGCCGTCCTTCAGCGAGAACGCGGCGTAGAGGTAGGTGCACATCAGATTGTGCTCGAGCTCCGACGCCTCGTAGAGCGCGTGGATCAATTGTTCGCGGGTCGGCGTCAGTACGGGAGCGTCCATGGGCTGATTTTAGCCCGGTCCCGTCGATCGCGCGAGCATCCTTTAGTATGACAGCGTGCTGACAGCGCGCGCGGGCTTTGGCACAATCGGCGGCGTGAAAGCCTTCTCGACCGACGATCTGTTGGCGTGTTACCGGCGCGGCGTCTTCCCGATGGCGGAGAGCCGCGACGATGACGGCTTCTTCATCGTCGACCCCGAATGGCGCTGCATCTTCCCGCTGGAAGGCTTCCATGTCCCCAAGCGCTTGGCGCGCACGCTACGCCAGGACCGCTTCAGCTTCACAATTGACCAGGACTTCGCCGCCGTCATTCGGGCCTGCGCCGCGCCGGGGCCGGACCGCGAAGACACCTGGATCAACACCGACATCCTCTCGCTCTATCAGTCGCTGCACGCGCAGGACCTCGCCCACAGCGTCGAGGCGCGCATCGATGGCGAGCTTGTCGGCGGCCTCTATGGCGTCGCGCTCGGCGGCGCGTTTTTCGGCGAAAGCATGTTCTCGCGCGAGACTGACGCCAGCAAAGCCGCGCTCGTTCACCTGGCGGCGCGCCTGCGCTTCGGCGGCTTCAAGCTGCTCGATGCGCAATTCATCACGCCGCACCTGGAACAGTTCGGCGCGCAGACGCTGCCGCGCCGGATATTTCAGTCGCTGCTTGGGGTAGCGTTGCAGGCGCCGGCGAACTGGCGCGCGCTGGCGGAGGAGACGAGTGGCGCGGGGCTGTTGGAGATTTTAAACCCCTAGAGTCATTCCAGGCGAAGCGAAGCGGAGACCTGGAATCCAGGGCAACTCGCTCAGACCTTGGCCCTGGATTCCAGATCGCGCTCCGCTTCGCCTGGAATGACTCTAGGGTTTCGCGATCCGCTCCAGCCCGCCCATGTAGGGCACGAGGGCCTTTGGCACCGTGATCGAGCCATCTGCGTTCTGGTAATTCTCCAGCACCGCCACGAGCGTGCGCCCGACGGCCAAACCCGAGCCGTTCAGCGTGTGGACGAACTCGGTCTTGCCGTCCTTGTTGCGGAAGCGGGCGTTCATGCGGCGGGCTTGGAAATCGCCGCAGTTCGAGCACGAGCTGATCTCGCGATATTTACCCTGGCTCGGCAGCCAGACTTCAAGGTCGTAGGTTTTGCGCGCGCCGAAGCCCATGTCGCCGGTGCATAGGAGCATGGTGCGGAACGGCAGTTCGAGGCGCTTCAGCACTTCTTCGGCGCACGCCACCATGCGCTCGTGTTCGTCGTGGCTTTGCTCCGGCGTGGTGATCGAGACCAGTTCGACTTTGCGGAATTGGTGCATACGGATCATACCGCGCGTGTCGCGGCCGGCGGCGCCGGCTTCGGCGCGGAAGCATGGCGTATCCGCCGTCATCCGCAGCGGCAGCGGCGCTTCGTCGAGGATTTGCTCGCGCACCAGATTGGTGAGCGCGACCTCCGAGGTCGGGATCAGCCAGAAATCCTCGCGTATGGGCGCAACTTCCAGCAGCTCTTTCATCACCTCGGTGGGCTTTGCCTGCCCTTTGCGCTTCTCGAACTCGTCGTCGAAGCGGTCGAGCGCTCGGAAAAGCAGTTCCTCTCGGCTGACATTCCGCGCAGCGGTGAATTGATCATCGACGAACTTGGGCAGCTGCCCGGTGCCGAACATCACATGGTCTTTGACCAAAAGCGGCGGCGACACTTCGGCGTAGCCGTACTCGCTGGTGTGCAGATCGAGCATGAACGCCGCCAGCGCCCGCTCCAGCCGCGCCAGCGCCCCGCGCAGCACCACAAAACGCGCACCCGAGAGCCGGGCGGCGGTTTCAAAATCCATCATGCCGAGCGCTTCGCCGAGCGTGACATGATCGGCGGTGAGGTCGAGCGCCGGCGGCTCGGCGCCGTCGGTTTTGTACCAGCGGCGCACTTCGATGTTGCCGTGCTCGTCGGCGCCGTCTGGCGCGTCTAGAGCCGGCAGGTTCGGCAGGCTGGCGAGCAGTTCGTCGCGCTCGCGCTGCCACTTGGCCTCATCGACGCTGGTGTCCTCGATGCGCTGCTTCAACGCCGCGACTTGGGTGATCAGGCGATCGGCTTCCGCGTCGTTCTTCTGCGCCTTGGCGGCGCCGATGGCTTTCGAGGCGGCGTTGCGCTGGGCTTCCGCGTCCTGCTTGGCGGTGGTCGCCGTGCGCAGTTTGGCGTCGAGGTCGATGATCTTCTGCGCCACCGGCGGCAGCGCGCGGCGCGCCCAGCCAGCGTCATAGAGCGCGGGGTTGTCGCGGATGGCCCTGATATCGTGCATCGAATCTTTCCCGTTCGCGCTTCGCTTAGCCGAACGGCGTGCGCCGCGCTACGGGGCCGGCGGCGTCGCCGCGGCGGCGGCGGCTTCAGCGGCCGCGACCTTGGCCCGGTCCTTCTCCATCAGCGCCACGATCCAGATGGAAATTTCATAGAGCGCGTACACCGGCACAGCCATGACGACCATCGAGATGACGTCGTTCGGCGTCACCAGCGCCGAAAACGCGGCGATGCCGACGATAGCGTAGCGGCGGCCCTTGCGCAGCAATGAGGTCGATACAACGCCGATCTTGCCGAGCAGCGACAGGACCACCGGCAGCTGGAACATCAAACCGAAGGCCAGCACCAAAGTGGTGACGAGGCCCATATATTCCTCGACCTTCGGCAAGTACGTCACCCGCACCGGGCCTGTTGTGACTTCCTGATGCAGCGCGAAGTTCAGCGCGAACGGCATCGCCACGTAAAACACGAAGGCGCCGCCCAACAAGAACATCGCGGGCGCAGCGATCATGAACGGCGCCGCCGCCGCACGCTCGTTGCGATAAAGCCCGGGCGCGATGAACGCGTAGGCTTGCCAAGCGAGGACCGGGAACGCCAGCACGATGCCGCCGAACAACGCGATCTGCATCTTCACCGAGAAAAAGCCGAACGCGCCGGTATTGATCAGTTCGATTGCCTGGCCGGCGCGCTCGGGGTGAACCACCGCCATCGCCGTCTGAAACGGCTGCGCCAGGAAGAGAAACAGCGCGTCGACAAAAATGAAGCAGATGATGAAGCCGGCGACGACCGCTATGATCGAGTGCACCAGCCGATCGCGTAACTCCGCCAGATGCTCCAGCAGCGGCGCGCGCGAGGCTTCGACCTCATCCTCGTCCGTCAGTTCTTTTTTGTTCTTCTTCAAGGCCGACATCAGGGCGCGCTTCTGACGATAGGCGCGACGTCGGCATGTTCGGGCACGCCCTCTGGCTTGGCCGCTGCTTCGTCGGCTGCTTTTTCCGCCGCGACGTCATCGCTGACATCCGGCGTTGAGGCCGCCGCGACCTCGGGCGCAGATGTCACCACAGGGGCCACAGCTGGCGGCGAAATGGCGGGCTTCGGCTTGACGCCGGCATAATCTTCGAGCGTCGGCAGCGGCTTGGTGAGTTCGCTGCGGATGTCGTGCAAGGACGTCGAGCGGCGCAGCGCATCGACTTCACGCTTCAGCTCATCCAGTTCCGCTTGCCGCGCGAGTTCGTCAAAGCCGGTGCGAAACTCTTGCGCCATGCCGCGCAGCTTGGCCGTCCACTGTCCGAGCTTGCGGAACATCAGCGGCAAATCCTTCGGCCCCAGCACGACGAGCGCTAGGATGCCGAGGATAATGATCTCATTGAAGCCAAGACCAGGAAGCATGGGCTGTCAGGCGCCCCGCTCTAGTTCTGCGCGCGGTCAGTCTCGCGCGTCTGGGCGGTCTGATCCGGGACCTGGCGCGGAGGCTCTTCGGCCGCCGCTTCGGCCGCCGCCTTCTGCTCGTCACCGAGCCCTTTGCGGAAACCTTTGATGCCCTTGCCGAGATCTTCCATCAGGCCGGAAATGCGGCCCGGCTTGGAGAACAGCAGGAAGGCAAGCACCAGAACGATCAGAAGCGGGATTAGCCCGGGCATATGCATCGTCAAAACTCCATTGCGCGCGCGGCGCGCATGTCACTCATCTTGGTCCAGATGATCCACGAAAAAGCTTGCCGCGTCGTCACCCTCTGACAGCGGCTCTTCGTCCGCTGAGGCATCCTCGCTTGGGCGCGGCACGTCCAGCGAAGCTGCCGCGCGCGGATCCAAGAGGCCCAAAGCCTTCAAATCGTCCTTGCCTGGCAGTGCGTCAAGCGACGCTAGGCCGAACTGACCCAGGAATACGTCGGTCGTCCCGAAGGTGAGCGGCCGGCCGGGGGTGCGGCGGCGGCCCCTGGGGCGAATCCAACCGATCTCGAGCAGCAGCTCCATCGAGCCCCGTGACAAGCTGACGCCCCGGATTTCCTCGATTTCGGCCCGGGTCACCGGCTGGTGGTAGGCGATAACCGCCAACGTCTCCAGAGCTGCCTTGGGCAGGCGTTTGGGGGCTTCGCGGGTCTCGACGAAGAGGCTGGCTAAATCGGGTGCGGACTGGAAGCGCCACCCAGCCCCCGTCTCCACCAGCTGGACGCCGCGCTCGGCGTAGTCGGCCTTGAGCTTCATCAGCACCGCCGCCACATCGACGGCAGGGCCCAGCTTCTCGCCCAGCGCCTTGGCGCTGACTGGCTCGCCGCCGGCGAACAGCAGCGCCTCGGCGGCCCGGATAGCGTCCACGGACGGCTCGGCGCGCGGGCGCTCGCCCTCGGTAAAGGCGTCCTCGATGCGGCGCATGGCGTCGGCGAGCGGGGGATCGGCGGGGTTCATTCGGCGCCCCTAGTGTGAACCGGCCGCGCCCGCACGAACAGCGGCGCAAACGCTTCCGCTTGCCGCAGCTCCATCTTGCCCTCACGCGCCAGTTCGAGCGCGGCGCCGAAGGTGGAGGCGAGATAGCTCTCCGGCGGTGGCGCATCGGGGCCGGTCTCGCCAGCCGGCGAGACGGATTGGATGGCGCTCCATTCCACCAGCCGCGACAGCGCCTGCTCCAGCTTCTTGCGCGCGGTTTCGAGCGGATAGGCGCGGCGGACGACCGTGGTGTAGGCGCGCTTGCGCACTTGCTTGGTGCGATCGGCGCAATAGGCGTTGAGCAATTCGTAGAGATCGGCGCGCCAGGCCACCGTCTTGGTCAGCACCGTTGGCTGCGGCTGGCCGTTGAGAAAAACGTCGCGCCCGAGCTGCGGCAGTTGTTCAAGCTTGCGCGCCGCCATGCGCGCGGCGGCGAGGTTCATCAGCTTTTGCCGCAGCGCTAATTCCATTTGCGCCGGGTCCGGCTCGTCCGGCTGCAATTGCGGCTTTGGAATCAGCAGCCGCGACTTCAGCAGCGCCAGCCACGCGGCCATGATCAGATAGTCGCCGGCGATCTCCATGTTGTGCGCCCGCGCTTCGGCGATGAAGGCGAGATACTGATCGGCGATCTCGCCGACCGAAATTTGTGCAATGTCGATCTTGCGCGCCCGCGCCAGCTCCAGCAGCACGTGCAGCGGGCCTTCGAAGGCATCGAGCGCCACGCGCAGCGCTTCGCCCTCGTCGGCCTCTTCCGCCGCGCCGAGGTCAAGCTCCAGGTTTTCGCCGTCGTCGCTCATTGGGCTAATACTAACACATGGGAGCTGGCGCGTGGGCGGCGGATTACCGCGCCCCGCCGATCAATTCATTGAAGCGGGCCCAGCCGGCTTCGGCGTCGAATTCGCGCGCTGGGCGTTTTGCGAAGCCTTCGACGGCTCTGGCGCGAACCAGCGACAAGCCATCGAGACCGACGCACCCTTTGGCTGTCTCCTGCATCTCCTTCAGCACGCCAGAGCATTGCAACACCACGTCGCAGCCGGCGTTGAGCGCTGCATCGGCGCGCTGGGCGAGGCCGCCGTTCAGGGCGAATTGCAGCGCTTTCATATCGAGATCATCGCTCATCAGCAGACCGTGAAAACCGATGCGGCCGCGGATGATGGCGTCAATCACAGTGGGGGAGCATGTCGCGGGGCGATCGGAGTCCCAGGCGTCGTAAACGATATGCGCCGTCATCGCCGCTTCCGCGTCCGCCAACGCCGCGAAGGGCGCGACATCGCTCGCGAGTTCAGCTTCGCTCGCCGACACGCGCGGCAATGCGAGGTGGCTGTCAGACGTGGCGCGGCCGTGACCGGGCATATGCTTGATGCAGCCAGCGACGCCGCCTTCGTGCAAACCGTCCAGCGCCGCGCGCGCGAGATCGGCAACTTCGCGCGGGTCAGCCGAGAACGCGCGATCGCCGACGATCTTGTCGCTGCCATCGACCGGCACATCCAGCACCGGCGCGAAATCCGCATCGACGCCCATGCTCTTCAACTCATGTGCAATCAGGCGATGCCCGAGGCGTGATGCTTCGAGGCCAGCGACAGCGTCCCGCGCATAAAGTTCGCCGTACTTTGCCGCCGCCGGCCACGTCGGCCATTCCGGCGCCTTCAAGCGCGCGACGCGGCCGCCTTCTTGGTCGATCCAGACGATCGCGTCATGCCCGGCGGCGTCTCGCAATTGCTCGCACAGCGCCCGCACTTGCACGCGCGACACGCACGCTTCGCGGAAAAGGATAAAGCTCCACGGCCGCGCGTCGCGAAAGAACGCACGCGTTTCGGCGTCGAGCTTGGCTTGGCGCAGGCCGAATGAGCAGGAGAGCAAACTCATTGCCGGCTCTTAGCGCGCCGCGACAATGCAGTCCTGGCCCATTTGCCGGATGCGGTCGCAGAAGCGGGCGGCATTGGTGCGGTCGGCAAAGTAGCCGGCGCGAACGCGATAATAGATGCCGCGCTGGCCGAGGTCGGCGCGCTCGACATCAAGCCGGGCCGCCGCGAACATTTGCGGCGCGCGCGACGACAAACGCCGCCACGCCTGATCGACCGCCGCTTCCGATTGCAGCGCCGCCAGCTGCGCCACGTACGGGCCGTTGGAGACAAATTGCGGCGCCGCCGGAAGTTGCGCCGGGCCGGCGCTGGCCGGAACTTCGGCGTCCCCTGCGCGGATTTCAGCCGGCGTCGGCGCCGCTGGCGTGCTTTCGCTCGTGGCCGTGTCGAAGACCGCAGATTCAACCGCGTCTGGCGCCTGCGCCGCTTCCGACGACGGTTCGATCTTGTAGGGGCTCGCCGGCGCCGCGATGCGAGGAATTTCCGGTGCGCTGTAAAGCTGCCAAAGGAAGCCGCCGAACGCGAGCGCGACGACCAGCATCAGGATGTAGATCATCCCGGCGTGGCGCGTCTGATCGTCGTGCGCATGCATGCGCGGATCGTAACGAGTGCTCAAAATGGAACTCCCACGGAATCGCGGCCTCACATGGCGTTTACCACGCCCGCCCTTCATTTCCGTTTAACGGACTGCGGAGCTGCTCTGCAGACTCCATAATTCCGCAGGCGTAACGGAAGCCTTAGCGCTCGAGGTTGAACAGGCGCCGATGTTCGTCGATGGCGTAATCGTCGGTCATGCCGGCGATGTAATCGCAGACACGGCGAGCGGTGCGCTGACCGAGAGGGCCGTCGCCGCCCTGCTGCCATGCCGGCGGCAGAAGTTCCGGTTCGCTGACAAAGAGCTCGAACAGCTGGCGGAGGATGCGTTTGGCGTGGCTGCGCGAGCGATTGACCTTCCAGTGCCGATACATGCGCGCCATCAGGAAGCGCCGCAGCACCGCCTGATGCTCGTTCATGACATCTGAGAAACCTATCAGCGGCACACCGGCCGCGCGAACGCCCTCGACACTTGCAGGCTTGGCCTTGGTGATGCGATTGCCGCTCTCCCAGACCATATCATTGATCCAGACGCCGATCAGCCGCCGGATCGTTTCGGCCGAGAGACGCATCTCTTCTAGGCCCGGATAATCTTTCTCCACGGTGAGCAGCACGCGCTCGACCATCGGCACTTCTTCGCGAAGCTCCGTCAGCGAGAAGAGGCCGGCGCGCAAGCCGTCGTCGATGTCGTGATTGTTGTAGGCGATGTCGTCGGCATGCGCCGCGACTTGCGCCTCAAGGCTCGGCCACGTGTCCAGTTCGAGATCGTGAGTGGCGACATATTCCTGGATGGCGACCGGCAAATCCTGCAGCGCCGCGCCGTAACGGATCAGCGGACCGTTGTGTTTGACCACGCCTTCGAGCGTTTCCCAGGTTAAATTTAGCCCGTCAAACGCAGGATACTTGCGCTCAAGCTTGGTCAGCACCCGCAGCGTCTGGGCGTTGTGATCGAAGCCCTGATAGCCTTCCATGCAGGCGTCGAGCACGTCCTCGCCCGTGTGCCCAAATGGCGGGTGGCCGAGATCGTGGGCGATGCCGAGGCATTCGGCGAGGTCGTCATCCAGCCCCATCACCCGCGCCACGCTGCGGGCGATCTGCGCCACCTCGAGCGAATGAGTCAGCCGCGTGCGGTAATGATCACCCTCATGAGCGACAAAAACCTGCGTCTTGCCCCGCAGACGCCGGAAGGCGCTGGAATGGACGATGCGGTCGCGGTCGCGCTCGAACGGGGTGCGGGTGCTGCTGTCCGGCTCAGGGTGGAGCCGCCCGCGCGAGCGGGTAAAATCGGTGGCGTAGGGCGCTCGCGCTGGCCGCACATAGGGCGCAGAGGCGGCTGGAACGGCCTTTACCGCCCTCGCCCGCTTGGCCGCGCCTGCTGCTTTCTGCCCGTCCGCCACGAACCGCCTTCTCCTCACGCCTGTGTTGGGACCATATATGGGCACGTTGGGCTTGAGAAAGCGCTGAAGGGTTACGTTAACGCATGACTGATGTCGGGCTCTCCCCAGCCGCCGCCGAGCGGATCAAGGCCGTCGTGGCTGCTGAGCCGCCGGGCGCGGGGCTGCGCGTCGCCGTCGAAGGCGGCGGCTGCTCTGGCTTCCAATACGAGATCAACGTCGCCCCCGCGCCCAACGGAGACGACCTGATCATCGAACGCGACGGCGCGCGGCTCTTTGTTGATCCGGTGTCGCTGCCGTTCCTGCTCGGCTCCGAAGTGGATTGGGTCGATGAGCTGATCGGCGCGTCGTTCAAAGTGAAGAACCCGAACGCCACCTCCAGCTGCGGCTGCGGCGTCAGCTTTTCGGTCTGATGTTCGAGAGCCGCTCCAAGCTCGATCGCGGCATCGACGCGTTCGATCGCCACGACTGGAAGAAAGCGCGCCGCTTGCTTGAAGAAGCGCTGCAGGACGAAGAGCGCGCCGCCGGCCATTATCATCTCGGCCTGCTCTATTGGCGCGGCCTCGGCGGCCCGGTTGAAAAGGCAGCCGCCGCTGGATGCTTCGCCCGCGCCGCCAACGAAGGCCATCCCGCCGCGCAGACCGCGTACGGCATCGCGCTCCGCTCCGGCGCAGGCGTGGCGAAGGACGACGAACTCGCGCGCCAGCAATTTCGCTCGGCCGCTGGCGCCGGTGATGGCGACGCCATGGTGCAGCTGGCGACCATGAGCGAACCGGACGACGCACGGCGCTGGCTGATGCGCGCGTCCGAACTCGGCCACGCACCGGCCATGCTGCATCTTTCCGATGCGTTGCTGCCGCGCGATCCGACGGAAGCGCTGGCTTGGCTTTACACCAGCGTCGCGCTCTCCGGCGATGACGAAGCTCGTAGGCGCGGCGCGACCTTGGCGAAGGAAATGACGGCGAGCGAGATCGAGGCGGCGCAGAAGGCTGGACGCACCTACGCTAAGGACATCCAGAAGCGATCGCGCGAGCGGAGATAAACATGAACGTCGACGAAGCGCTGAAGCAACGCATTTCCATCCGCGCCTTCAAGCCCGATCCAGTGCCCGAAGCAATGCTGCGCGATATTCTGGACGTCGCCCGCTTCGCCCCGTCGGGCGGCAATCTGCAGCCTTGGAAAGTGATCGCTGTCGCGGGCGCCGAGCGCGATGCGGTGGCGGCGCTTGCGCAATCGAACCTGCCCGGCGATGAAGGGGAGAAGCTGGTCTATCCCGCCAATCTCTGGGAACCCTACCGCTCACGCCGCTTCAAGGTAGGCGAAGACATGTACGCGCTGCTCGGCATCGGCCGCGACAACAAAGGCGCGCGTTACGCGCATCTGGCGCAGAACTTCCAATTCTTCGGCGCGCCGGTCGGGCTCTTTTTCATCATCGACAAGGGCATGGGCCACGGGCAATGGGCGCATCTCGGCATGTTCATGCAGAGCGTTGCGCTGGCGGCGCTCGAACGCGGCGTCCAATCGTGCATGCAGGAAGCTTGGGCGCGTATGCGCACGCCGCTCGCCGCGCACTTTGCGCTGCCCGACAACGAGATGATCTATTGCGGCATGGCGCTCGGCTACGCCGATCCGAACGCGCCGGTGAACAGCCTGCGCAGCGACCGCGCGCCGGTGGATGAGTTCGCGACGTTTAGAGGCTTTTGATCAGGCTTGGCGCGCATTGCCGAGGACGCCGTCCTCGGCAAAATCCACGATCGCGAACGCCAGCCCCATCACAAGCAGCCACGCGATCGGGGCCAGCATCATCGCCAGCGCGAAGGGATGCCCGGCGGCGCTCGCCGACCAAGCCGACTTAACCGAAACGAACGCCGCAATCGGATAAATCCAGCACAGCAGCTCGGCTACCAAAAGCGCCACTGGCGAGCGCCAGTGGCTTCGTTCGCCCGGGGTCAGCAGGCGCACGGCGGCGGTCAGGCTCGCCAGCCCAACCACCAGATGGAACAACGTGAAGGCCCACAGGATTACTGTCATGGGCGTATTTGTAGCACCCAGAATTTGACCTGTCCCGCTGGCGCACTCCGTGCGGGCCAAATCGAGGAGCTTGGACCATGACCGGACGCAAAGTCGACGAACACGTCGAGATCGAAGCGGAAGAAGCCCGCGGCGCCGAGACCGGAAATGGCGTGCGCTACATGTTGATCGTGGGCGTTATCCTGGTGGTGGTCGGCTTCATCGTCGTCGCCGGGACCTCGTTCGGTTGAACCTGCCCGCCGGGGCGGCTAAGCCCCGGGCATGGCCCTGAAAATCGCAGCTTGGAATGTGAACTCGATCCTCGCGCGCCTGCCGACGGCGCTGAAAGTGTTCGAGGAGGTCGACGCCGACATTTGGTGTCTCCAGGAAATAAAGTGCGAAGACCCGCGCTTCCCCCGGCTGGAAATCGAGGCCATGGGGTTCAACGTCGAAACGTTTGGGCAGAAGAGCTACAACGGCGTCGCCATTCTCTCGAAACATCGCATCGAAGAATTCACCCGTGGCATCCCCGGCCTCGAGCACGAACACGCGCGTTACATGGAAGCCGTGATCGCGGCGCCGGACGGGCCGGTGCGCGTCGCTTCCATCTACGCGCCCAACGGCAATCCGATCGGCACCGAAAAATTTCAGTTCAAGCTGGCGTTCATGGAGGCGCTCAACGCGCACCTGCGCGAGCTGCTGAAGCTTGAAGAACGTTTCGTCATCGCCGGCGACTACAACGTTATCGCTCGCGACGTCGATTGCCACAATCCGGCGGTGTGGACGGGCGACGCGCTCTTTCAGCCGGAGACCCGCGCCGCCTATCGCGCGCTGCAGAACTTAGGGCTCGCCGACGCCTACATGCAGGCCGACGGCGCCGCGCACAAATATACGTTCTGGGATTACCAAGCCGGCGCCTGGCAGAAGGATCACGGCATCCGCATCGACCACCTGCTGCTCTCGCCGCAGGCGGCCGATCGGTTGGAGACCGTGGACATCTTCAAGAAAGCGCGCGGCATGGAAAAGGCCAGCGACCATGTGCCGATCGTGGCGACGTTCAGCTGATCACCCGCCGGCGCCGGAACCTGAGCGGCCGCGCCTCGTTTCTCCGTCATGGCCACGGAAACCCGCATCACTGAACCCGAAATCATCCAAGCTCGCCGCTGGCGCGAAGCGGCGGATACGTCGGACATTGAGCGGCTCGCGAGCCTGCTCGACACGCGCTGGGCGATCCCGGGGACCAATTGGCGGTTCGGTCTCGACAGCATTATCGGCCTCGTGCCCGGCATCGGCGATCTCGTGACCACTGGCGTTGGCGCCTACATTATTTTCCGCGCCCGCGAACTCGGCGCCCCGCCGTGGCTTGTCGCGCGCATGGTCGGCAATCTGGCGATCGACGGTGTGATTGGCGCAGTGCCGCTGGTGGGCGATATCTTCGACGTCGCCTTCCGCTCGAACGCTAAGAACGTGCGGCTGCTGATGCGCCATCTCGAGAACGAACGCGCCCGCAATCCGCGCTAGTCTTTCGGTGGCTCTTGCGGCTCGTCACCGGGATCAACTTCCTGGTCCGCCTCGATGCGATACGCGCCGTTGAACCAACGGTTCAGATCGACATCGGCGCAGCGTTTCGAGCAGAAGGGCCTGAACTTCGCGTCCTTCGGCTTGCCGCAGATGACGCATTTGCCGGGTGGCGGTGTCTCTTCGGTCATAGGGCTCTCGCATCGATGCGGTCACGCGGGCCGGGCGCGGCGTCGAGCGTCCAACGCATGCCGATGCGGCCCGAAAGCTCAGCCCGCCAATCGATCTCGGCGGAATCGAGCCACGCTTTCACCTCGGGCGCGACGGTGCAGGCGATTTGCCGGCCCGTCTGCGCCCGCGCTTCGCGTTCGATTGCCCGCAGCGCCATTAGCGCCGCCGTTTCGGCGCTCAAGCGGCCATCGTCGTCGCGCATCTGCTCGTGCAGCGGCCGGCGCAATTGGGCGCGCGCTAGATCGAAGACGCCAAAGCGCGACAGGGCGCCAAATTGCACGCTCCACGGATCGCCAGCGAACGCCTCGCGTACGGCTTCCTCCAATTGCTTGGCATGCGATTTAGCCCGCATCGACACAAAATCAATCGCGATCAGACCGCCCAGATTGCGCAAGCGGATCTGCCGCGCCGCTTCCTGGGCGGCGGCGACGTTGAGATCGAGCGCGAAGCGTTCTGGGTCGCCCGTGCCCTGACGCGCGCCAGAATCCACATCGATCGCCACCAGCGCCGACGTCGGCTCAATGCTGAGCATGCCGCCGCCGGGAAGCGGTGCGATGCGCGCCAACGTATCCTCCACCAATGCATCGAGCTTCGCGCGCACCTGCACGTCAGCCGATTTCGCCAGCACCAGCTCTTCGTCGACTTCGTGCTGCGCGATGCGGTGCGGCGCCTGGCCGTCGTGACCGGTTTCCTGCAGCTCCACCACCGGGTTCTTGCCGCGTGCGCCCTCGCGCGTGACATGGACGACAACGCCCATGCCTTCGCTCAACGCCACACGCTCTTTACCAGCGCGTCGCACGCGGCCGTCTTCGCCGAGCGGCAGAAACGCCTGATCATCCCGCAAGCCAAGATCGAGAAATACGCCGCGTCGGCGGCGATCGACATCGCGCACGCGCGCCACGTACAGCTCGCCCCAGCGCGCGCGGCGACCGGCATCACTGGCGCGGGCGATGCGGAGCGCGATTGGGCGACCATCGCGCACCAGCGCTTCACGCGTCTCGCCGATCGACGCATCGATCCAGGTTTCCAGCGCCTCGCTCACGTGCGGGCGCCTTCGAGCAGGTTGGCGGTTTCGTAGAGCGGCAGACCGACAATGGCTGTGTATGAGCCGATCATGTTGGTGACATAGCGCGCCGCCAGCCCCTGGATGGCATAGCCGCCGGCTTTGCCGCGCCATTCATCGCTGGCGATGTAGGCTTCAATCTCAGCGTCGGAGAGGCGTTTGAAGGTGACGCGGGCTTCGGCGAGGCGGGTGCGCACGGAGCCGGCGGTCCTCACAGCTACAGCCGTCAGCACGCGATGCGATCGGCCAGACAACAACGCCAAGCAGTCACGAGCCTCTGCTTCGCTTTCCGCTTTCGGCAAAATACGACGGCCCAGCGCCACCACCGTATCGGCGGCCAACACGATAGCGCCCTCCGCGTCTACGGCCTCCGCCTTGGCGCGCGCCAAGCGCAGCGCCAGCAAACGCGGCGTCTCGCCCTTCAGCGGCGTTTCATCAATATCGGCGGCGACGACTTCATCCGGCGTGATGCCGATCTGCGCCAGCAGCGCCAGCCGGCGAGGACTGGCGCTGGCGAGGATGAGGCGGCTCATGAGCGCTTCGGAAAGCCCAGGCGCTTAGCGATGACATTGTCCACAGTACGAGGGTTCATCAGGCGTGGCAGTGTACGGTCCAAGAACGGCCTGCGAAGTATTGGGTAGCGCACCTTCGGCTTGGCATCGCTGAGACAATGCCAGATCAGGTCACCGACATCGGACGGCGGCAACCCCTCTTTGCCCTGCTTCAACATGTAGTCGGCCACACGCTCAACCATCGGGGCATAGGGCGTGTTGCCAAAGCGCTTCAGATCTTCAGCCTCGGCTTTGCCCCAGATCGGTGTCGCGATCGCGCCTGGGCCAATGACGATCACGTCGATGCCGTACAGCATCAACTCGCGGCGCAGCGATTGCGAATAGCCTTCGAGCGCAAACTTAGACGACGCATACGGCCCGACGAATGGCGCACCGTTCTGTCCGCCGACGGAGGAAATCATAACGATGCGACCGGGCTTGCCGGTGCGATCAGGATCGGCGCCCAGCACGTCCGCGAACGCGCGCGTGACAGTGTGAACGCCGAACAGATTAATCTCGAACTGGCGGCGCAGCTCATCGGTATCGAGATGCAGGAGCGGTCCGGGCACAGCGATGCCGGCGTTGTTGACGAGGCCAAACAGCCGGCGCTTGCCCAAAGCCTGCGCCACCTGCGCCGCGCCCGCACGCACGGCAACCTCATCGGCGACATCGAACAGAAGCGGCGTTACCGCTTCGCCGAATTCCGCCTTCAAACTCTCGGCGTCCGCATCCTTGCGCACGCTGGCGAACACATGCGCGCCTTCGCGCACGGCTCTGGCCACGGCAGCGCGACCGATGCCGGTCGAAGCGCCCGTCACAACGACGGCGCGGTCGAGAGAGCCCTTAGTCATTACTTGAACCGATACGTGATCCGCCCCTTGGTCAGATCATAGGGCGTCATCTCAACAAGCACTTTGTCTCCGGCCAGCACGCGGATGCGGTTCTTGCGCATCTTGCCCGCGGTATGGGCGATGATTTCGTGGTCGTTCTCGAGCTTCACCAGGAAGGTCGCGTTGGGCAGAAGCTCAACCACGGTTCCCGCGAATTCCAATAGTTCTTCCTTGGCCATTCTCTCTCCTGAATCGTGACGGCGCGGGCCTTATAGGCGTCGGGACTTAGCCCGTCGATGGGCGCAGAAAACGCTGGCCAATCCGCTTGGCGAGGCCGTCCCGGACCCCGCGATACTCCATAAGCACCTGATCGCGCGAGCCTTCCGTGAGGGAGGGATCGAATGTGGGCCAATATTCAGCCGCCGCCGCGAGGGTGGGGAGCTGGTTCAGCGCCCAATGGTGCGCCTCCGGGCTGAGCGAGACGATGAGATCGAAGGGGCCATCGTCCAGCTCCTCGAACGCCTCGCGCCCCTTCGGCCGGCGCTTTGAAATGTCGCCGCCCAGTTCATCGACCACGAACGCCGCCATCGCCGAGACCTCCTCGCCAGGGCGAACGCCGACGCTATCCACACGCACCAGCGGCCCGAACTGCAGCCGCATCAGCTCTTCGGCCATGGGTGAGCGGATGACGTTATGCGTGCACGCAAACAGCACCGAAGCCGGCAGCGCTTCGCCCCCCGGCACAGGTCAGCCCCGCACGTGAAGTGCGCATACCAAAGTGAACAAGCGCCGCGCCGTCTCCAGATCGACATCGAAGCGATCGGCCAGCGCCATCTGCAAAACTTCCGCCGCCTCGTTGTGGAGGCCGCGGCGGCCCATATCGATGGCTTCGATCTGACTCGGCGAGGAGTTGCGGATGGCGGTGTGATAGCTGTCGCAGATCATCGCGTAGTCTTTGATCATCTTACGCAGCGCCGACAGGGCGACGTGATGTAAACAGACGCGCGTCCCGCCTTTGTCAGCGACATCGAGCGCCAGACGCCCTTCGTGCATCGATAGTGTCAAGACATACGGCCCGCGCGCTTCGCCCAGCACGATGAAGGCGTTCGACTCCTTCAGATCGAACAGCGCGATGCGGCGTTCGTGTTCGGCATTGGGTGAGGCTGGCGCAAGCGAAGCTTCGTCAAGCAGCACGTCGGCGAGACGATCCTCGCTCATGTCAGGCTTTCTCGTGATCAGGCTTGCGCGGCGTGCGCCAGACTTCGCCGACATCCAGCAGCACTGCGTCGAGGCATTCGACCTCCAGCGCGATCTCGCCGCCGCCGGCCAACATTAACCGCACAATGCCGCCCGGCGGTTCTTCATCCGGCACAAAGCCAAGCGACAGCACCGACGCCAGAGCTTCCGGCGTATCATTGCGCACGCGCCGGCTTTTCACGCCGAGTACGCCCTCGAACGACACCGCCGCGCGCACGCGCTCGAACGTCTGCGCTTGGTCGGCGATTTCCCAGCGGAAGCGGCTGATCATCGCCGTGAAGCGCCGCTGTTTGCGGTCGATGACGATGTCGTTGACGCGCAGCAAGGCGTCCTGCACCGCCGCGCTCATGATCTCGAGGTCAGCGGGATCCTCGGCCCTGAGTTTCAACGGAGCGCTCAACGCTTCACTCTTCCTTCTGTCGCTCAATCTGCGCGCCGCAGGCGGCGAGCTTTGCTTCCAGGCGCTCGAACCCGCGGTCCAAATGATAGACGCGGTTGACGATGGTTTCACCCTCGGCCGCGAGGCCAGCGATCACCAAGCTCACCGAAGCGCGAAGATCGGTCGCCATCACCGGCGCGCCGATCAGGCGCTCAACGCCGGTGACAACGGCTTCGTTGCCGTGCACGGCGATCTGCGCGCCGAGGCGCGCAAGTTCCGGCGCGTGCATGAAGCGGTTCTCGAAGATCGTCTCGCGGATGCGCGACTGGCCGTCGGCGAGGCAGAGCAGCGCCATCGCTTGCGCCTGCAAATCGGTTGGGAAGCCGGGAAACGGCTCGGTCTCGAAGTCGACCGGCTTGATCCGTCCGCCATTGCGCTTGACCCGCAGCCCGCGCGCTTCGGCGTCGACGTCAACGCCGGCCGCGCGCAGCACTTTGATCAACGCGCCCAAATGCTCAAACCGCGCGCCCTGCAACAGCACGCTTCCGCCGGCCGCGGCGACGGCGAGCGCGTAAGTGCCGGTTTCGATACGATCCGCCACCACCGCGTGCTTGGTCCCTGACAGCGAGGTCACGCCGGTGATGCGAATTTCATTCGTACCGGCGCCTTCGACGCGCGCGCCCATAGCGTTCAGACAATCGGCGAGGTCGATGATCTCGGGCTCGCGGGCGACGTTCTTCAGCACCGTGTCGCCCTGCGCCAGCACCGCGGCCAGCATGGCGTGCTCGGTCGCGCCCACCGAGATAAACGGAAATTCGATCTCGGCGCCGCGCAAGCCGCGCAGCGCCGCTGCCTTCACGTAGCCCTGCTCGATGTGAATATCGGCGCCCATTGCCTCGAACACCTTGAGGTGGAGGTCGACCGGCCGCGCGCCGATAGCGCAACCGCCCGGCAGCGACACCGTCGCGTGACCCACCCGGGCCAGCAGCGGGCCAAGCACGTTGAAGGTGGCGCGCATCTTCCGCACCAAATCGTAGGGCGCGATGGTCGAGCCGATCTCAGCGGCGTGCAGGCGCAGCACCCGCGCTTCCTTGACCCAAGCCACCTCGACGCCGAGCGAGGCCAACAGCTCCGCCATGAAGCGGGTGTCGGCGAGGTCCGGCATGTTTTCGAGCACCAACGGCTCAGCCGAAAGCAGCGCCGCCGCTTGCAACTTAAGCGCCGAGTTCTTGGCGCCGTAGATGGGAATGGTTCCTTTGAGGGGCGCCCCGCCCGTGATGGCGATACGGTCCATGTAAGTCTTTCGTCGGCCCTTTTGCCCCCGCGCAGCTTATGAGGGGCGTCGCGGGCCTAAGCAAGGCAAGGGCCCGACCATTGCCGGATCGCAGGCGCCAAGCCGGCAACGTTATTTCCCCGGCTTTTCAGTCTTGTCGGCCTTCGCCGCCGCCTTGCGCCGGCCAATGTTGCGCTTCAGGGCTTCGGCCAGTCGCGCCTCGCGCGAGTCCTGTTTCGGCGGCGGCTTAGCGCTCATGTCTGGAATCGACCTTTTGGCGGGCTTGGCTAAACTAGCCCCACGGGGGACACCATGACCGTCGAGGCGGCGCCGACGCAATCCTTTGCCCATACGGGCAAACTCTTCAATGTTCTGGGACTGGCGTTCAAGAACGCGGCGCTCAACATCCTGACGCTGACGCTCTATCGCTTTTGGGCCCGCACCGCGATGCGGCGCAGGCTTTGGTCGCGTGCTTCGGTGATGGGCGATCCGCTCGAATATACCGGCACCGCCAGCGAACTCTTCCGCGGCTTCCTGATCGCGCTGCCGACCTTCTTCCTGCCGGCGATCCTCATCTTCTACATCGCCCCGCTCTTCATGGATCCGACGACGGCGTTTTGGCTGGCGGCGGGGTTCTATCTGATCGCCATCCCCTTGATCGCCGCCGCGCGCTATTGGATGCGCCGCTATCAGCTCTCGCGCACGCGCTGGCGCGGCATCAAATTGGGTCTCGCCGGTTCGGCCGGCGCGTTCGCCTGGGCCTCGTTCGGTTGGCAGATTCTACAGACGCTGTCGCTCGGCTGGTACACGCCGGTCGCGCGCATGAACCGCGCCAAGATGATGTGGGAGAACGCCCGCTTCGGCGATCAGCCGTTCGAATTCATCGACGATGGCGAGCCGCCACAGCGCGGACTCTGGCTGCCATTCGCGCTCGGCTGGTTCGCGTTTCCGATCGCCTATTTCGGCGGCATCATACTCGTTATCATGATTGTGGCCGGCATGGCGGGCGCTGGCGTCGCCTTCCCAACATCGGAAGAATTCACGCCCGGTGTAATCATCGGCATCGGCGTCGGCGCCATCCTGCTGATGCTGCTTTTGGTGCTGTTGCTCTGGGCCCCCTACAACGCCGCCGCCATGAATCGCATCGCCTCGCTGATCTCGCTCGACGGCGCCCGCTTCCAATTGAAGGCGAAAACCTTCCCGCTCTTCTTCATCTCGCTCGCCGGCTGGATCATCACCATCCTGTCGCTGGGGCTTCTGGCACCGGTCGGCGGCTATTTGCAGGTGCGCTACGTGTTGAACCGGCTCGAAATCATCGGCACGCCGAAATTCGCCGAGATCGGCCAAAGCATTGTCGCCGATAGCGAAGCCGGCGAAAGCCTAGGCGACGCCTTCGATCTCGACATGGGCGTAGGGGTGATCTGATGCAGACCCGCTACGCCGATGGCCGCGCCGCTGTCACGCACGACGCCAGTGCCGAATTCACCGCCGACACCCTGCAGGTCAGCGTCGGCGAAACGCGGCACGCCTGGCCGTACGCCGAGCTTCATCGCGCCGACGATGGCGCCGGCCGGGTCATCCTGAAGCGCAAGCCCGACACGGGCGAGCGCCTCTATCTCAGCGAGTACGACAGCACGCGGTTGCAGGACGCCGCGCCGGCTCTGTTCAAACCGCGCGCCTCTGGGGTTGAAGGCCGCGCCACTGTCGCGGGCCTCACCGCCGCGGCGTGGTCTCTTGCGGCGGTATTCCTGCTCGGCGTGCCGATGGCGGCCGAGCCGATCGCCGGACAAGTGCCGCCGCGCTACCGCGAACAGATCGCCGACATCTCTTGGTCTCAGGTCGGGACGTTCACCGACTATTGCGACGATAGCGACGAGGCCGCGCGCATCCTGAACGACATGGCCTATCGCATGATGACGGCCTCTAACGTCGAGATGCGCGACGAGGTGTGGATCACCATCGTGGACGCGCCGTTCCCCAACGCCTTCGCACTGCCGGACAATTCCATCGTCGTCACTGATGACCTGATGGCGCTGGCCGAACATCCGGACGAACTCACCGGCGTCATCGCGCACGAGATCGCGCATATCGAACACAACCACGTCATGAAGGGCATCATTCGCTCGGTCGGCGCGGGCATCTTCTTCGATATCGTCTTCGGCGGCGCTGGCGCCGGCCAGATGGTGGCGATCGCCTCGGTTAACCTGGCGAGCCTCCGCTACAGCCGCGGCGACGAAACCGACGCCGACTTGCGCGGCCTCGATTATCTCGACGCCGCCGGCATCGACGCAGGCGGCCTCGCCCGTCTATTCGAGCGCTTCCAAGAGGAAGCGGACGAAGAAGCGCCGGGCGCCAGCTCGATCCCGACCATGCTCTCCAGCCACCCGGCCACGGACGCGCGCGCCGCCGCCGCCCGCGCCCGCTCGCGCCAAGGTTTGGCCCCCTCGATCAGCCCCGCCGATTGGCAAATCGTCCGCGCCGCCTGCGGTGCGGCGATGGTGGAAGATGTGGAAACGCCGGTTGAAGGGCCAGCCCCGACTACGCCGCCAACAACGCCGAGCGCGCCAGCGCCCATACCGCCTGAGGTCGCGACGAAACCGGAGTGATTGGCGGCTGGCTTGCCTAGCCGTAGCGGCACGCCCGCCTTCGCCCTTCGGGCTTCGGCGAGGCAGCCTTCGCTCCGCTCCGCGCAGCCAAGGCTGGTGCCACGGGGGAGGATTGAACTCCCGACCTCGTCATTACCAATGACGCGCTCTACCACTGAGCTACCGCGGCGCTGTCCGAAGACCGGGGCTTCTAGCCCGCGTCGCCGGGCGAGGGAAGCCCGCCCAAACGCCGCGCCTCACCCCCCGGTAAGGCGGGTTAGGGCGGCCTGATAATTGGCCAGCCGGCTTGCGTAATATTCGGGCGCGGCGCCGGCTGTGCGGCGGCGTTCCTCGAGCTTTTTCTCGGCGTCCGTCATGTCCTTGGCGTTGGGATTGAGCAGCGCCTCATAGGCTTGGCGGACGATGGAGATGGCGGCGGAAAGCTCGGCCTTGGTGCGGGCGATGTTGGCGGCGCTGTCGAGCCGCAAGTCGGCGGCGATGAGGCCGAGGCCGTAGGTGGCAAGCCCGCCGCGCGGCTGCTCGCTCGAAGCGATCACCCCTTCGCTGAGGCCGAGGCCAGCGAGCGCGTTGCGGTCGGCGCGGCCGCTTTCGAGGCGGATGGCTTTGCCGCTGAGCGGGGTAATCTTGATGCGCTCGACGCCGTCGGCCTTGACCACTTCGGCGCGCCCGGCGCCGCCGATGGCGCGGTTGATCTGGTTGACCAGCGACGCGAGCGTTTCTTTTTCACCGATTCGTATGGTGGTGAGGCGGCGGCCATCGACACCGATCTTCAACTCATCGCCCACGCGCAGCGCGCTGCGCGTTACGAGGGCGCTGGAGTCCGCGGCGGCGATGGTCCCGCGCGGCAAGCCGAGCACATCGAGCGCCGAGGCGCCGGTTTGATCGACGGCGAGGCCGACGAGGCTGATGCCGCCCGTGACGGCGTTGAACGTGCGCGTCCAGTCCGCGGCGCCATCTTCGTCGAGGCGCGTCAGGAAGCTGGCCTTTGAATTATTTGCGCCCTGTCCGGCCATCACGCCGCCGGTTGTGCCGGCGGCGTAGACATCACCGTTGACGATGGCGAGGCTCTTGACCGCGTCGTCATTGGCCGAGCCCAAATAGCTGGCGCGGTCGAGAGCGGTCGATACAAGACCGGCATCCACGCGCGCGACGAAGCCCTCTTGGCCAGCGACCGCTGCTGAGCCGGTCGCGCCGAGCGTCAAACGATCCGCGCCGATTTCGCCGCCGACATAAAGCGACGATCCATCGGCGACGATGGCGTTGATCGCGCCTTTGTAGAAATAGCCGATGTCGCGCGAGGCGCCGGCGCTGAAGCCGCTGGTGCTTGAGTAAGAGAAACTGCGCAGCACGCCGCGATTGTTCTCAACGCCGCCGGTGACGATCTCGATGCCGCCGGCGCCGTTGTCGCGGACCATAAGCGCGCTGGCGCTATCGGCGCCGCCGCTGCCAAACTGGCGCGTGAACAATTCGCCGCCGCCGGCCGAATAGCCGCGCACATAGCCATCGGCCCCGCCGAGCGCGACTTGGCCCGCGAGCGCGGATTCGGTTTGCCCGGCGACGATGACGCTGCCGTCCGGCGCGAAGGCGACGGCGTTGACCTGGTCGGCCCCATTGGCCCCGCGCCGCGCGGTCCACAGCTCTTTGCCGCTGGCGTCAAACACTGTGACAAAACTATCGGCGCCGGTTTTCGCAATCGTACTTGCAAGCGCGCCTTCAACAGCGCCGGCGACCGCAACCTTGCCGTCACTCGACACCGCCAGCGCAAAGCCGCTGGCGGACTCGGACACGCCAAGCATCTTGGAGAACGCAAGCTTGCCGGCGGAATCGTATTTCAGCAGCGCCACGTCGCGCGCGCCTTTAATGGCGCTGGAGGCGCTGTCGCCGCCGAGATCGGCGAGCACATAGACCGAACCGTCCGCTCCGGTCGCAATGCTGCGCGCAGTGGCGATCTGCAAACCGCCGCCGACGGCGACGTCGAAGGCGCGGCCTGGGAACCAACCGGAGGCGTTGGCGCTCGGCGCGATAAACTCTGAGTCAGCGGGAATGGTCTGCGTCACCGCCGCGCCGCGCGTCGCGCGTTCGGCGACGGTCAAGGCGCCTGGCGGATCGTCAGCGCGGCTGAGGGCGTCGATCGGATCGAGCGTCAGAGACTCCGTCGCCCCGCCCAGATTGATCTGCGACACGCCGCTGACCGTGTGCGAAGCGCCAGAGACGGCGCGAAGCCCCGCACCGCCGCCGGAGAGCGCCGTAGCGACGACTCCCAGATCATAGCCCTGCGCCGCCAACGCTTCATTCAAGCGAAGCGCGGCGCTTTCCAGCGTGCGCGGATCGCCGGGCTCGAGCGTTGCGGCAACAGTACGCTCGCCCCAAACCGTGTTGAACGTGATCGAGACGTTCTGGTCGCTGAGCAGCGAGGCGACGTCATCGCCCACGCCAGTGGCGGCTTGTGTGCTGGTGAAGCTGCGCTCAGCCGAGAACGCGCCGCCGACGGCGAAAGTGGGATCGCTGGCGCTTAGCGAAAGCGCGTCGCCATTGACCGTGATCGATTGGATGCGTTGGCCGGCGCCTTCTGCGACCGACCATTGCGTGACATCAGCGCTGTCGGCGCTGACATAAACACCGGCGGCGTTGAGCGCGGCGTCGAGCCGATCTTGAAACAGCGCATTCCATTCGCCCGGCCCGGCGTCAGGGTTGGCGGCGCGTTCGAGCGCGCTCACGGTAACGCTCACGGTCTTGTCGCCCGTCGGCGTCGCGACGACGATCTGAATATCGAGCGCCCCGGTATGTGTGCTCAGTGGCGAACCCACAGCGCTGTAGCTGCGGATGGCGTCGCCATAAGGTTGACCGGCGGTCGCCGACGGCAAACCGCCGCTGGCCCAGGCGCCTGGCGCTTGTAGCACGGCGTCGAATTCAGCTTCGTTGATGATGGCGGTCGCGCCGATAACATCGTGCAGCGCGTCGATTTGCAGCGTCAGCGAGCCGCTATTGTCCACGAGCGAAGCTGCGGCGGAGATGCCCTTTTCGCGCAGCTTGTCGTTTAGCTGCGTCATCAGCTCGGCGGCGCTGATGCCGTCTTCGCCGCCATCGATGGTGACGCTCTCGGTCGTGGTCGCCGTGGTGAAGATGAATTTCTGCGCGCCAACGTAAAGATTGCTCGCGGCTGCAACCGCGCCAGCTTCGAAGCGGCGGGCGAAAACGCCGTCGCGCAAACCGCCGACCATGCCGGGCTGCGCCACGGTTTCAAGCGCGGCGTTGCTGGCGCCGATGCTGAGGCTGGAGGCGCGGACTTCGTCGCCCGTTAGAATTGAGAAGCCGAGATCGCCGTCCTCTTCCCAAACTTCGACACCGGCGGTGAGCCCTTGCTCGTGCAGCAATTGTGTCAAGCGTTCCGCGAGGTCGTCCATGATGGCGCGATCGTCGCTTTCGCCAGCGCGGGCGCGCCAGGCTTCAAGATCGTCGCTGCGCCAGGCCGTGGTGACAGTGAACATGCGCCCGTCCGGCGTTTCGAGTTTCAACACCGCTTCGCCGGCGGCGCGCAGCGCTGTCTCGAACTTGCCGTCGCCGTCCGACATCAAGGTGCTGGTGCGCTGCTCCCATGCGCCGGCGGGCGCAGAGGTGTAAGGCTCACCCACACCAAGCCAGCCGGTGGCGACATGGTCTCCGACCGGATCGCTGGTGGCGGCGGGGCGATCGAGCCAAACGGGTTGACCGCCTTCGCCGCCGACGTCTTCAAGCTTGATTAGCCGCGCGCCATTGGCGCTTGTACCGAGCGCGTAAAATGATGGCGATGTCGACGCCGCTGAGAACGACACGGTTTCGTTCGAGCGTACATCCACCTTCAGCGCAAATTGCTTTGGCCCGGTGTAGCGCGTCTTAACCGCCTTACCACCGACGACGATGGTGTTTTCCTTGGGCGTGATGTCCTTGGCTTCAACACGCGTCGCGGCGCCAGCGGCGGCTAGGCGTCCGTTGATGAAACTGATGACGTTGCCGAAAGTGCGCGTGATGCCGCCCATCTGCGACAAGTCGATGTTGACGTTGCGCACCGTGCCGCCTGAGGACGTCGCGGTGATCGTAAACTGTGCATTCTGATCGAGGCCCGCAAGCTTATCGTAAAGCCCGCCGCGATGAATGTAGCCGGTGACGTAGTCTTCCGACTTTGACGGCAGAGCGAGCGTCGTCTGCGCCGTGTCGACGCGGTCGCCTTGTGCGAGGCGGATATCTTCGAATTGCTGCTCGGTGAAGAACGAGCCGAGTTCGCTGAGGCCGCGGGTGAATTGCGCCAGCGTCTGCGCCTTCTCGGCGGCGCTGATGTCCTTGTCCTCAACATTGCCGGCGAGCGCTTGCAACGTCGTGAGGCCGGAATAGAGCGCAAACAGGCGCTTGTAGTCGCCGGTGGCGCCGAGATCGCTGTAGAGCTTGGCGTTGGTGTCGAAGAAGGCTTTGCGGTCGAAGGCGCGCTGGATGAGTGCAGCGCTGCTCGGTGAAACCCCTGGCGTCCATACCGGCGCGTAGGGTGCGTTGGGATCCTGTTGCGACGCGGCGGTGTCGGCGCCGATACCGGCTTTCGCGCGGGCCCACGCGGTTAGCAGATCGGCGTCGGTCGTGGTCGATCCGCCGAAAAGGATCGAGGCGACATTGGCATTGATCGAACTGACCACGAACGCGCTCCGCCGAAGCGGATTAGCTTCGCGCAACACTCGTAAACAGCGGGTTCGTATCCGAGAGGTTAACGAAGGCCGGAGAGCTCGGCCATTTCGTTGAAGATCGGATATTCCAGAAGCCGCGGCCACAATTGGATGCCCTGCCAGATCGACAGCCCGACCACCAAAACAGCGGCCGCGCCCAGAAGCAGGCGGGCGGGCGCGATCTTGGTGACGTACCCCGCCAGCGGCGCGGCGGCGACGCCGCCAAGAATCAATCCGCCGAGGGAGGCAACGCCGGTGGCGAGGCCGCCTTCGAGTTCAAGCCGGCCGGTGACCAGCGTCCAGAGGAAGGTGATCGAGATGGCCACAGTGACCACGAACTCGGCCGAGTTAACGCTGCCGATAACGTAGCGGGGCGCGTGGCCGCGGCCGAGCAAAGTCGAGGTCACCACCGGTCCCCAACCGCCGCCGCCGCTTGCATCGAGAAAGCCGCCGGCGATGCCGAGCGGAATGACGTGGCGCAGGTGGGGCGGCTCTTCGCGCGGTTCGCGCAACGCGCGGAAAAGCATGATGATCCCGAGAACACCGAGATAGGCGACGACCACCGCCTTGATGAAAGTGGCGTCAAAGCCCGTCAGCAAATACGCGCCGATAACACCGCCGATCACCCCAGCGGGCGCCAGGCGGAAGAAGAGCTTCCAATCGACATTGCGGTGCGCGAGGTGCGAAGCGCCGGAGGCGCCGGTGGTGAAGCATTCGGCCGCATGGATGGTGGCGGAGGCTTGCGCCGGCGGAATCCCCATGGCCAGCAACACGCTGCTTGAGATGACGCCGTACGCCATCCCCACCGCGCCATCGATCAATTGAGCGAAGAATCCGACCAAGAGGAACAGGCCGAACGTGGCCCATATTCCGGGCCAAAGGTCTGGACTAAGTTCCATGAACCTCTACTCGGCCGCCCCGGGATCACAACCCGTCGCAATCCAATGCGGCGCAAGCGCGGCGGTTCCCCACCTTACTCCTTTACCGGCGGCACGCTGGCTAGTCCCAGCGACGCCTCGAGCCGGGCCACCCAACTCTTAACGCTGGGGTAATCCTCAAGATCGAAGCCGCCGCGATGGGCGGCGCGCGTGTAGGCCACGAGGGCGATATCGGCCAGCGTCAGCGCCTGGCCCACCAAAAACGGCGTTTGTGCGAGTTGCACCTCCAACCTCGCCAGCGCGGCCTTGCCCCTGACGAGCAGAGCCGGATCCAGTTCGGCGTCGCTTTGGCCCAAGAAATATTTTCGCGCGATGCGTACGGCGATGGCAGGCTCGTGGCTGTATTGCTCCCAGAACAACCACTCGAACATCTTGGCCCGGTCGTAGGCGTCGCGCGGCACGAGGTCAGTCGCCTCGGCCAAGTGAAGCATGATGGCGTTTGATTGCGCGAGGATGCGACCGTCCGAGAGCACGGCGACCGGCACTTGCCCGGCAGGGTTGAGGGCGAGAAATTCCGGCGTGCGCGTCGCGCCGCTGAAACTGTCGAGTTCGATCCATTCGAACGGCACGCCGAGGCGCTCCGCCACCCACTTGGTCTTCAGGCAATTGCCGCTGTCGGCATTGCCGTAGAGCTTCAATGTCATCGCCGCCTCCCGAGCCGGGATGTGGCGGCGGGGGACACATCCCGCAAGAGAGAAGATTAATCAGATCGCGAGCGCTGACGAAAACCTCGCACGAGTTTTTGCTTCCCTCGCGTTCGCAAGCGCGGCAAGACTTATACACAAGGACTCGCCGCTGATGGCGAGGCGCATTGATATTCGATCGGGGGCGATCTTGACGACGACCTGTTCGCGCTGCAACGCCGCAATGGCGGCAGGCGCGCAATTCTGCGGCTCTTGCGGCGCGCCACAGGGCGCGGCGGCGCCGCCGCCACCAATTCCGCAGCCGCCTCCGTTTCAACACGTCATGCCGCAAATGGCCCGCGGCTTTTCGGGCGCGAGCGGCGGCGCAAATAAGCAAGCCACGTTCTCCGGCTCGGCCCAGGACGCGTTCAATCAAGCCGTCAATGCGATCAACGCCGCCGGCCTTGCGAGCAAAGGTTCGATCACGTCGCAAGTGACGTGGCAGCAGCCGCCGAGCGCTGCGAAGTTCGAGACCATCTGCAAAAGCACATGGACCACGCTTGGTTTCGCCATCAAGTATGACGGCGATCTGCAAGTCCAACCGGCGGGCCCGGGTCAGGTCACGGCGCGCTATGGGTTGAAGCTGCAGTGGGGCAGCGCGATGGGGTTGATCATCTCGCAAGGCGTGATGGTGCTTGTCGCTGCTATGTTTAACTGGGCGATCGCCGCTTATGCGCTGTTCTTCATCATCGGCTCCATGGCGTACACCGCTTGGAATCTGAGCAGCAACGTCCCCGAAAAGACGCTGACGGAATTCATCAAACATCTTCAAGGCGGCACCCCTGTCGCAGGCTATACGCCACCAGCATACCAACCAGCGCCCCAGCCGTTCACGCCGGCGCCAGCACCAGCCGCTTTCACACCCGCGCCGCAACCTGCCGCCGCCCCCGCAGCCTCCAGCGGCGGCGACGCCGCGGTGATCATGGAGCAGATCAAGCAATTAGGCGGCTTGCGTGATGCGGGCGTGCTGACGCCGGAAGAGTTCGAGGCGAAGAAAGCCGAACTTCTAAAGCGGATCTGATGAACGTCGCGGTGGTCGCCTGCCCGCGCTGCAACGCGCCATCGGACGGCGTCGCGCGATTCTGCACGCAGTGCGGCGGACCGTTCGGCGCGGCGGCGGTGGCGCCGGCGACTCCGTTCTACTCGATCGGCTGCAACACGTGCGGCGGCGACGGTTCGCGTTTGCCGGCGGAGAAAGTCTATTGCCCGACCTGCCGTTGGCTGCGCCCGCTTGGGCCGGGCTACCAGATGCCGGTCGAAGCGTTCTTGTGGCGGCTCGACGCCGACGCGATGAACACGCTGTCCGGCATCGGGCCGCTCAACGCGGCGGCGCATTCGGTGTCCGAGAGCGTTGGCCGCCCTTGGTTCGAAGCGGCGGTGAACGGCGTGCGGCTCTCCGAGCAGCAAATGCCGGACATCTTCGATCTGGCAATCAAAGCCGCGCGCATCGTTGGCCTTGAGCATTTGCCGGAACTCTACATTTCGGGCGAGCAGATGTGGGATTCGGTGACGATGGGGTCGCAAACCTCTTCGTTCATCGCGCTCGGTTCGGTGCTGACCAATTTCCGCGGCGACGATTTGCTCTATCTGCTCGGTCGCGAGATGGGTCACGCCAAAGCCGGGCACGCGCTTTGGAATACGGTGGTGAACCTGCTGGCGGGGCGCCAGCCCGGCAATCGCTCGCTGATGTCGAGCGGCGTGCTGAGTTTTCTTTCGCCGTCGAAAATCATCGAAAGCGGGATCAATGCGCCGTTGATGGCGTGGCAGCGGCACTCGGCCATCACAGCCGACCGCGCCGGCTTGTTGGTGGTCGGCGATATCGAAGTGGCACGGCGGGTGACGTTGCAATGGACGCTGCACTCTTTCCCGCTGGCCGCGCGTATTAATCGCGACGCTTGGCGGGCGCAGGAAGATGCATCCGACGATGGGGCGATGCAGGCGTCCGAGTTTGCCATGACGTCGACGCCGTATGCGGCGCGGCGGCTGAAGCTGGCGCGCGAGTTTCATGGCAGCGCCGAATTCCAAGGCTGGCGGCGGGTGATCGAACATTGGGCCCCGCCGGCGCCGCCGCCGAAAACCGTCCAGGCCGCGCCGGTAAAAGCCCAGGCGCCGCCGCAAGCGGATATGGAAAAGCTCACCTGCATCGCCTGCAAAACAGTGATGCGCGTGCCGAAGGCGACGCTCGCGGGCGACAAGCCAGTGAATGTGCGCTGCCCTAATCCCGATTGCGGCAAGGTGCTGAAGATCACGCCGAAAAAGCCCAAGCCGCCGAAGCCGGACTTGGCGTCGGAATGAGCAAGGATGCGCCTCCAGAGGAGCCGAAGTTCGAGGTCGCTTTGGAACCGGCGCCGCGGCACGAAGTGGTCGACGCGGAAGAAGACGAGGAATCCAAGCTCAGGCGCGAAGCGGAACTTGCGTCCACATACGATCCGGCCCTCGCCCATGACGGGAAAACCGAGGAAGAAATGATCGAAGAGCGGCAAGCTGACGCCAGATTGCTCGTGGACGCGGCGATTGCCGTCGGCATTGTCGTCGCGCTCGCTGAGAACGACGAAGACGAATTGGATGTGGAGGACGCTGTCCCTCCTGACGATGAAGCAGACGACGGCGAATAGAGAAGGTGATGGATCATGGCTGACCCGATGACGCTCGAACAATTCATGGCGACCGAAGCTGGCCAGCAGCTGTCGATCGATACGGCTGGGCTCTCGCAAATGGAGCAAGCGAACTTCATGGCGGCGCTGCAGAAGGCCGCCGACGAAGGCGGGCTTGAGGATTTCAATCCGGACACCGCCATTCTCGATGCGCAAGCGGCTGAAGCCGCGCGCGAAGAAGCGGAGATGTACCAGGCCGAACAAGCCAAGGCCGTCGAAGCCGGCGATTGGGAGAAGGCCGAAGAGATGGCCTCGAACGCCGAATACGCGATGGAGGAAGTCGAAGAGCACGGCGGCGATGTTGCGGATTCCGAAATTGTCGAAGCGCAATACGACCAGATGGAGCTCGAGAACGCCGACTACCACCAAGAAATCGCCGACGATAACGCCGCCTCCGCCGAAGCGTATGCCGCCGAGGGCGATCTCGACACGGCGTCGATCTATGCGGACTCCGCTGCGAGCGAAGCGACGATGGCCGCCGATTCTGGCGCGCTGGCCGATGCTGGCGGCACCTATGCGGATCAGACGGTCGATACCTCGTCCACGTTCGATGCGACCGCCACGATTGATACGAGCGTGAGCACGGTCGATACGTCGGTTGATTATAGCAGCGTCGACACGACGACGACTGAGTAAGCGCGCACGGTGATGGGCGCCGGCGCGTTGATTGCGCCGGCGTTACTGCTGTTTGATGTCGTGCGCTCAGCTTGAGTCGTAGGAAAAGCAGGCGCTGTAGGCGTAGCGCGCCGAAGCCCAATAAGAGGGATCGTCATAGAGCGCGGTGCGCGGCATGGCGCGGGTTGCGAGCCGCAACGCCAGTCTTGGCGTCAGCCGGAGTTTGCGCGCCAAGCGGCGCGCGGCAACATGGGGCTTGGCCAGCACGCGGGCGATGGCGTCGATGCGGCGCGCCAGGCGGACGGCGATCGGCGCGCGCATGAAGCGCACTTGCGCCAGATGCAGGGCCGCGGCGACACGGGCGCGCTCGCGGTAGATGTCGCGCACCAAGAGCGGCGGGCCGAGCTGGCGGATGCGTGCGGGCGACCACGCCGCTTTCGGCCAGAGGCGCAAGGATGTGACGCGCGCAGCAGCGCGCTTGATGGTCTGGCGCTGCGGCTTCGGCGCGGCCAGCGGTGCGGGCGTGCGCGCGAGCTTTGCCGCTTCGAACAACACCACCCTGCGCACCATCGCCTCCAGCGGCGCGAGCCAGGCGCGGATGGCGCTCACCTCGTCGCGTTGCAGCCGCTCACGCTGCGCCAGCGCCGTCGCCGCGCCGAGCGCCGCGCTCATGCGCGCGAACATAGCATTGGCGACGGCCCAGAGGCGGGCGAGGATTTCGGCAGTGGTTTCTGTTTGCATGGCGCGAGTATACGCCGGGTGCGCGGTCGGTCGGATTGAACGGGCTCTATCCCCGTATTTTTGCTCGGTCTCGTGGTCTGTGGTAGGTTGGCGCATGGCCGATACTTTCACCATCAAGCTCCCCGCCGAAGCCGCCGACCGGCTGCGCCGCCTCGCCAGTGAACACGGGCAGACCGCCGAGGAGTTCGCCGGTCGGTTGGTGGAGGACGCCGCCGATGAGCTCAGCAAGGCGCTGAGCCCCGAGCAATTAGCGGAATTGCAGCGTCGTATGAGCGCCCCATCGCCGTTGGCGTCGCCAGAGCGGACCGCGGAGACGCTGCGCAAGTTCGGGCTCGACCGGTGAAAATCATCGTCCTGCGCGAAAGCGCAGTGGACGATCTCGACCGAATTGACGCTTGGCTATCTACCATCGAAGATGCACGGCCAGACCAAGTCCGCGCGCGCATCGGCGCGGCCATCACCTCGCTTGAACGCTTGGGCGATATCGGACGACCGAGCCTCATCGAAGGCCTACGCGAACTAAGCGTGCGCACTGCGCCTTACGTCATTGTCTATGCGGCCGACGGCGACGTCATCGAGATCGTCGCCGTCTTTCACACAGCACAGAAACGCTAGCGCCCCGACGCTTCCCGCGTAGCGCGGAATTCGGCGTTGGCGCGCCATTGCGGCCACTCGTTTCCGTCCGCTAGGCGGCGACCGACAGTGTAGAGGGCTTCGAGATCTTCGGCGCCGCCGGTCATGTCCCAGGCGTCGGTGATCTCGTCGGAGGGCTTGTGATAAACGTTGGCGACGTACGCTTGCGAAAACGCCCGGCCCCGCTCGATGCCGCCATCGATCATGTCGATCCCGCGCGAGGTGTAGAGCACCGGGATGCCGAGTTGGGCGAAGTGCAGGTGATCGGAGCGATAGTAATAGCCGGCTTCAGGCGATGAATCCGGTGCGACGCGGCGGCCTTGCGCTTCGATTGCGGTGGTGAGGAGATCGTCCATCTCGCTTTTGCCGAAACCGCGCACTTCAATTTCACGGGTACGGCCGAAGGCGTTGATGCCGTCCATGTTGATGGCGGCAACGGTGTTGCGCGGGGCGAACACAGGATGCTGCATGTAGTAGAGCGCGCCCAGTAGGCCCTGCTCTTCTGCGGTCAGCGCGATGAACGCGACGGTGCGATCCGTTGGCCCTTGTGCGTGGAAGCGGCGCGCGAGTTCGATGAGCGCGCCCGTCCCGGTCGCGTTATCGAAAGCGCCGTTGCAGATGTCGTCGCCGTCCACTGGCGGGCAATGCCCGAGATGATCCCAATGAGCGGTGTAGATAACAGTCTCGTCCGGACGCTCTGTGCCTGGAAGCACACCGACAACATTGTTAGTCGTGCGGGTCTGCAAGTTGGTTTGCAACGCAAGCGAGCCACGCAGCGTGCCCATTGGCACGGCGCGGAAGCCTCGGTTTTGCGCGCGCGCTTTCAGTACGTCGAAGTCGAGCCCGGCGCGGCGGAAAGTTTCCATCGCGACGTCGTTATTCATCCAGCCTTCGAAACCGGGGCGGTTGGCCCCGCGGTCGGCGCGAACGACGTCCCAACGCGCGCTGCCGGTGGCGGATTGGATGACAGCCCATGGATACGCGGCGGGCGCCGTCTCGTGGACGATCAGCACGCCGGCGGCGCCCTGGCGGCCAGCTTCCTCGAACTTGTAAGTCCAGCGGCCGTAATAGGTCATGGCGCGGCCGCCGAAGCCGCGATCATCGCCGGTCTCAAAATCCGGATCGTTGATCAGGATGACGGCGATTTTGCCGCGCATGTCGACGCCTTCGTAATCGTTCCAGCCAAGCTCGGGCGCGTTGACGCCGTAACCGACAAAGACGAGCGGTGCGTTTTCAATGTTGACGTTTTCTTCCAAGCGGCGGGTCCAGGCGGAAAACTGCGTGGCGTAGGCGTAGGTGCGCGCGCCGTCGCGGCCGGTGAGGGTCAGCGTCGGTGTATTGGTGAGCGTGGCGGCGGTGAGTTGGGTTTCCTGGATCCAGGAGCGCGTGCCGTCGGGCAGCGTCACGCCGGGCTGCAGGCCGGCGGCTGCGTAGGCGCGTTGGAGATACTCAACCGTCAGTTCCTCGCCGCGCGTGCCGGGGGCGCGGCCTTCGAACTCATCGGACGCCAGCACGCGCACGTGCGACAGCAAAGCTTCGTTCGAGAGCGGCGCGTGTTGGAAAGCTTCGATGTCGGTGGCGGGCGGCGCGGCGGGGCCGGTGGCGCAAGCGGCAAGTGCAATCACAGCCGCGGATAAGACGTAGCGTAACGACATGAGGCGTCCCCTAATTTGTTGCGGACAACTTAGCCGCCGCGCCGCGCGAAGGAAGCGGTTTCGGACGCCGTCAGGAAACGCCCAGCTTCTTTTGCAAATCCGTGGAGGACGTTGTGTAGAGGAACACTAGGCGCTCGCCTGGGCGCGCGACTTTGAACGCGGCTTGCGCCATCAGGGCGCCTTCGTGGAAGCCGGATAGGATGAGCTTCAGTTTGCCGGGATAGGTGTTTATGTCGCCGATGGCGAAGATGCCGGGCTCGCTGGTTTGGAACTTCTCGGTGTCGACCGGGATCACGTTCTCGGTGAGGTTCAGGCCGAAATTGGCGATCGGGCCGAGCTTCATGGTGAGGCCGTAGAACGCCAGCAATTCGTTGCAGGCAATCTCGTACGCGCCTTTGTCTTTGGTGTGACAGCTGATGGCGGTGAGCGCGCCATCGGCGCCGACGAGGCCTTTGAGATCGGCGATCTCCAGCCGCACTTTGCCTTCGGCGACGAGCTTGCGCATCTGTGCGACTGAGTGCGGCGCGGCGCGGAAATCGTCGCGGCGATGGATGAGCGTGGTCGACTTGGCGAGCGGCTGCAGGTTGAGGACCCAATCCAAGGCGCTATCGCCGCCGCCAGCGATGACGATGTCGCGGCCGCGAAAGCGCTCCATCTGGCGTACAGCGTAGTGAACGGTCGTCCCTTCGAACGCGTCCAGCCCTTCGATCTTCGGCTTGCGCGGCACAAACGAACCGCCGCCGGCTGCGATTACCAGCACCGGCGCCGTGATCGTGGTCCCGAGTTCGGTGCCGAGCTTGAAGCGGCCGTCCGGCAAGCGCTCGAGCGATTCGGCCATCTGCTGCAGGTGGAAGGTCGGATGAAAAGGCTCGATCTGTTTCAGCAGCGCATCGGTGAGGCCCTGCCCGGTGACGATGGGCAGCGCTGGAATGTCGTAGATGGGCTTCTCGGGATAAAGCTCGGCGCACTGGCCGCCGGGGCGATCGAGCACGTCGACGATATGGCATTTGAGGTCGAGCAGGCCCAACTCGAAGACGGCGAACAGCCCGACCGGCCCGGCGCCGACGATGATCACGTCTGTCTCGTGGGCTTGGCCCGCTTCGACCGAAGTCACCTTAACTGGCGCGGCGTCGCCGTGTTGCATTTCGCTCTCCAGAACCGCGGCCTCTATAGCGCCGCGGCGCGGGCTCGTCTCGCCCTTCAGCTACGGCTCATCGCCGCTCTGAAACAAGGTCTTACCGGCCAGGACCAAGTCTCCTAAGTTGGGCGCCGGAGGGCTGGATGGCGAACGACCAAAAGAAACCAGGATCGGTGCGCGGTATCGTCGCGGCGCTGCTGTTGGGCGCTTGCTCGCAGCCGACAGGGCCCGCGCAGGCGCAGGCCGTGGACGGCTCCTTGTTCGCAGCTGATGCGACCCGCCAAGCGCGTCTGCCTGAGCAGCTGCGCGAGATTTCGGGGCTCGCCGTTTCCCCGGATGGGCGGCTCTTCGCGCACAATGACGAACGCGCGGTGATCTACGAACTGAACACGACCAGCGGCCAAGTGCTGAAGGCGTTCGCGCTGGGGACCGGGGCGGTGGAGCGCGGCGATTTTGAAGGGTTGGCGATTACGCCGGCTGGCGACTTCTGGCTCACCACCAGTCAGGGCCAGCTTTATCGTTTCCGCGAAGGCGCGGCGAATGCGCAGGTGGCGTTTGAGGCCTTCGACTCCGGCCTCCGCGAGGTTTGCGAAATCGAGGGCCTCGCCTATCTGGCGGCGGAAGAAAGCCTCATTCTCGCCTGCAAGCGCAATGAGGCTCGCGGGATGCGCGATACGATCTCACTGCATGCTTGGCGCGTCGGCGGCGGCGCTGACGCGGGGCTCTGGCGGCAAGTGCCGGAGGCGGACGTCACGCGCGCTGCGGGGGTTGAGCATTTTCGCCCGTCGTCGCTGGATATCGACGCCCACACGGGCCGGCTCATTCTGCTTTCAGCGCGCGACGCGGCTTTGGTTGAACTGAACGCCGATGGCGTCGCCAGCGCACGCGCTCTGGGACCGCAGCATACGCAAGCCGAAGGCGCGGCGATCCTGGCGGACGGGTCGCTGGCAATCACTGATGAGGGCGGCGAGGGCTTCGCGCTGCTCTCCATCTATCCGAGGACGGGTCCATGAGAGTCTTTCAGACCATCGCGGCGACCTTGTTCGCGATCGCTCTAGCGGCGTCGGCGCAGGCTTGCGCGCAAACGCAGGCTCAACCGGCGTTGCAGGCGCAATGGGACAATGTCGAGCGCGTCGTCACCATCGGCGATCTTGAAGGCGACTACGAGAAGTTCACCGATATGCTGCGCACAGCGGGTCTCATTGACGTCGCTGGCGATTGGACGGGCGGGCGCTCGCATTTGGTGCAGCTTGGCGACATTCCCGATCGCGGGGCGAACAGCCGGATGATCATGGATCTGCTGATGCGGCTCGAACCGCAGGCGCGGTCCGCTGGCGGCCATGTGCATGCGCTGATCGGCAATCACGAGGCGATGAACGTCGAAGGCGATCTACGCTACGTGCATCCCGGTGAGTACGCGGCTTTCGCTGACGCGCGCTCGGAGCGGCGGCGCGATCAGTTCTATAGCCAGACCATCGCGGAGCTTCGCCGCAGACTCCCGCCTGGCGAACTGCCGACGTTCGACGCCGCGCACCGCGCCCAATGGGATGCTGAGCATCCGCCGGGATACGTCGAGCATCGCCTGGCGTGGGCGCCGACGGGACGGTACGGCCGCTGGATCGCGACGCATGACTCAGTGATCCGCATCAACGACACGCTTTATCTGCACGGTGGCTTGGGGCCGAGCTTCGTCAACGCACAGCGTCAAGCGATGAACGAGGCTGTGCGTGGGGCGCTGCGCGGGCAACCGGTGGCCACCTATCCGGATATTCTGGCGAACCAGGAAGGCCCACTCTGGTATCGCGGGCTATCGACCAACGCCGAAGATGCCGAGCGCGCGCACTTGGAAGCGCTGCTGCGCTTTCATGGCGTATCTCGCATCATCGTCGGGCACAGCAAGGTGACATCGACGGTGCTGCCGCGCTTCGAAGGTCGGGTCCTGGTAGCCGATATCGGCGTGCCTCGCGGTCACAGCGATCCACATGCGTTCGTAATTATCGAGAATGGCGCGCCGGTGACGGTGCACCGCGGCGCGCGCGTGCCGATCAATGCGTCGACGCCGGAGGCGCGTTGCGCCTACCTGACGCAGATCGCGGCGCTCGATAACAATGCGGGGCCGGTCGCGACCTTGGCGCAAGCGTGCGCCACGCCGGTGGCGGCGACAGCGCCCTAACTGCGGCAGCGCTCGATGATCTGGCGGTTGAAGCGCTGCGGGTCGTCGAGGGTTTCGAAGAATTGCTCGATGTAGCGGCGCGCGCTGGCGCGGGTGCTGGCGGTGAGGCGTGTTTCCCCGTCGATCACGGCGTAGATGGCCTCGCGGCGACCACGAATGCGTTCGGCGGCGGCGGGCACTTGTTCGTTGTGGCGGCAAAGACCACGATAATAGCGCGTGCGCACGTTCGGGACGTTGATGCCCTCCGGGGGGATCGCGTACGGCGCATCGACGAAGCCAGAATAGTCGAAATCGTACGGGATCGGGATCACGTTGGTGCGCGAGTCGGCCGCCGTCGCCATCAGCTTGGAGTTATGGCAGCACTCCTCGCCGGCATGGCCGCTGACCATGTCCCAATCCAGATTGCCGATCATGTATTGAAAGAGCCCGTAGGCAGCCGCAACGTTGGGATCGAGCTGCGACGAGCGCACTTCATTTGACAGCGTGTCGAGGGCGACCAGGTCATTGTTGCGGCGGGCGACATCATCAATGTCTTCGATCAGAAAGTTGAATTGCGTCTCTTCGCGGCGGCGGCCGTCAGTGTCGCGATAGGTGACGCGCGCAGGACGGACCCGGTAGCTGAGCGGCGTGATCTCGTTGTAGAGGCGATAGGCCGTGTATTCGAGCACGCTGACCTGTTCGTAATTGTTCCCGCTTCGGCAGCGCGTAACGAGCTTCAACCGGTTCTGGCCCTGCATGTAGGTGCCGCGGGTGGCGTCGAAGTTGAGCCGCAGCGGTGGGAAGTTGCAGATGCCGCCGGTGCGGCGCGAAAAGCCGCGCGCTGAGAGTTCGATATCGAAGCGCTCGGTGGCGCCTTCGACGGTGACGGTGGCGACCGCAGGGTACGGATCGGTGCTGCGCTGGGCGGCGCGCACAAGCGTGTTGAGCGGCGCGTCGAGCACGATCTGGATTTCGGAATTGTCCGAGAAGAGCCGGGTTTGCGCGAAGCCGGGCGTCAGCGCTCCGGCAAAGGTGAAAACAGCGGCGACGAGCGCTGCTTTGATGGACCCTGGCATTCGGCGTCTCCCCACGTGTCGTCCCGCCGCCAGTCTAGGCCGGACTTGCGCTGATTTGGAAGCGTCCGGTTGCCTCTGACTGCGGGACTGCTACCGAGGACCCAGAGGTGACCATGACCAACGCCCTGCCCGACCGCGGCCAAGCCTGGGAAACGCTGGAAGCGCGCATGCGCGATATGGCCAAGGGCGACGTCAAGTGGCGTGACGGGCGGACTGGGCTCTACATTTTCAACGCCGGCGAGGAGGTCGAGCACGTTCAGAAGGCGGCGTACGCGATGTTCTCGGCCGAGAATGGCTTGGGGCCGGCGGCGTTTCCGAGCATCGCGCAGATGGAACGCGAAGTGGTCAGCTTCGGCTTGGCGCTGCTCAATGCGCCGGCGGGCGCGGCAGGCGCCATGACCAGCGGCGGCACCGATTCCATCACTATGGCGATCAAGGCGGCGCGAGATCACGCGCGGGCGAAGCGTGGGTTGGATAAGGCGCTGAACATCGTCATCCCGTTCACGGCGCATCCGGCTTTCGACAAAGCCTGCGCGCTGATGGACATCGAGGTGCGCCGGGTTCCGGTGAAAGATTATCTCGCCGATGTCGCCGCGATGGATGCGGCGATGGACGCACAGACGCTGATGATTTCCGGCGCTGCGCCGTGCTTTCCGTTCGGGTTGATCGATCCGATTGAGGCGTTGAGCGCGTTGGCGGAACGGCGCGGCGTGTGGCTGCACGTGGACGCTTGCGTGGGCGGCTATATCGCGCCGTTCGTACGGATGAACGGTGTGGAGCTGCCGCCGTTCGATTTCAGCCTGCCCGGCGTGTGGTCGATCTCCGGTGATTTGCACAAATATGGCTACGCGTCCAAAGGCGCATCGACCGTGTTCTTCCGCAGCGAAGCGCTGCGCGAGTATATGACGTTCGATGCCGGCCCCTGGCCGCTTGGACGGATGGTGACACCGACCTTGGCCGGCACGCGCCCCGGCGGCGCGATCGCGGCGGCGTGGGCGGTGACGCAGTTTCTGGGCGTCGAGGGCTATCGCGAAAAGCAGCGCGCGGTGACGGATGCGCGCGCAAAGATCGAAGCCGGCGTCACCAAACTGGGTTTTCGCGTACTGGGGCGCCCGCAACTCGGCATAGTCAGCTTTACGCACGACAGCGTCGATCCGCTGGCGCTTTACGCCAAGATGCACCATCGCGGCTGGTTCACGGCGGCGCTACTGGAGCCGAAAGCGTTGCATCTGATGCTATCACCGAAGCACAATGAGGTGGCCGACCAGTATCTGGCCGATCTCGAAGCATCACTCAATGAAGGCAGCGGCGGTGAGCAGCTCGCCCCGCGCTATGCCGGCTGAGGACCTTATGACCACGACGTTCGACTTCTACTTCTCCTTCCGCAGCCCCTATTCGTATCTGGCGACGCCGCAGATCGCCGCGATGATCGCGCGCTATGACGTGCAGCCGCGCATGCGCATCGTGTTGCCGATCGCGATCCGCATTCCGGGCTTTTTCAAGAACGTCAATCCGATGTGGCCGCCGTATCTGCTGCGCGACACCTTCCGCATCGCGCAGATGAACAACATCCCCTATCGCTGGCCGCGCCCGGATCCGATCGTGATGGATCACGCCGCCAACGAGGTCGCGGCGGAGCAGCCGTACATCCACCATGTCAGCCGCCTCGGGGTGGCGGCGCAGCGGCAGGGCAAGGGCTTTGCGTTCGCCAGCGCCGCTTCCCGCGCCATCTGGTCGGGCGAAGTGGATAATTGGCACGAGGGCGATCACCTCGCGCGCGCGCTCACAGGCGCCGGGCTGAACGCGGCGGAGACGCTGGCGATGGTCGAAACGCAAACGGCGGAGCTCGACGTGGAAATCGCCGCTAACGAAGCGGCGCAGAAGAATGCTGGCCATTGGGGCGTGCCGCTGTTCGTGTTCGAGAATGAGCCGTTTTTCGGCCAAGACCGCATCGAGCATCTGATCTGGCGCATGCGCGAAGGCGGCTTGAAGGAACGTGCTAGCTAGCGCGCCGTCGCAGATTACCGCATCCGCAGTGAAGCGGAACACTCCGCTACCGCGAACGCTTGTCCCCATGGCGCGGACGAAAGATTGATAACCGTTCACCACGCGATGGTCCGCGTGTCCGTGCGCACAAGCGCCCTGCGCTAATGCGCGCACGTTGCATAGAAATGGCTCCGAAGTGGGAACAGCGCCGAGAAATCGGCGTTGCCAGTCCATCCAACCAGGAGATTCTTCATGGACAACCCGAACGGCACGCCCGGCGCAGCACCGACGGCCGCTGACACGACTCGCCGGCTTAAGGATTCCGCCAACACGGTCATCGACCGCACCAAGCAAGTCGCTGTCGACAAGGCCCAAGAAGGTGTTCAGCAACTCGCGAGCGGCGTTCAATCCGCCACCACCGCCATGCGCCGTATCGCTGACGATGTGGACGGCGACAACCATTTGATCGGCGCAGCGCTCCGCAAGTCGGCTGACACGATCGAGCAAGCGACCCGCGCCCTCAGCGAAGGCGACCTCTCGCGCGTCGCCGATGACGTCAACGGCTTTGCCCGTCGCCAGCCGGCGATTTTCCTTGGCGCTTCGTTCGCGCTCGGTTTCGCCCTCGCCCGCATCGGCAAGGCAGCGCTCGAATCTTCGCGCCGCGATGACGATGAGCCGCTCACGCAAATGCCGGGCATCTAACCTATGCAAGCTGAACGCTCGCTCTCCGAACTGGCCCGAGACCTCGCGTCCCAAGTCAGCGACCTCATGAGAAATGAGGTGCGTCTGGCCCGCGCCGAGACGGTCGAAACCGTCAAAGGCTTGGGCGCAGGCGTGATGCGCGCAGCGTTCGGCATTGTGTTGGCCGGCGCCGCGGTGACGGTGGCCCTGATGGGGCTCGCCTACCTGCTCGGTGAAAGCATGCCGATGTGGGTTGCAGCAATCCTCTCGGCCGCCGTCGGTGGTGTCGGCGCCTACCTGCTCATCAAGTCCGGATTGGACGCCCTCAAGGAAGATCGCCCCACCCTGACGCGTACGACCGAGCATGTCTCGCGCGATCTCCGCATGATCAAGGAGAAGACATCGTGAGTGTTGAGACCGACCGCATCGAAGCCGACCTGAACAAGTCGCGCAACAAGCTGAGCGATACGCTGGACGCGCTCGGCAACAAACTTTCCCCAGACCAAATCGCAAGTGAGGTAGCCGGCATGGCCAAAGAACAAGCAATCCGTATCGCAAGCAATGTGAAGAACGGCGTCACACGCCAGGTTCGCGACAACCCACTGCCGCTGCTGCTTATCGGCGCCGGCGTGGCGCTCATGCTCTACAACAACCGCTCGAAGTCCGAGAGCTCGAGCTTGAGCGCCGATGACTGGTCGCACGATCGCCGCTATCGCACGATCGAAGAAGCGCGCTGGGCCACGCCCCGCATGCCGAACGAGACCGATGATGCGTATAACGATCGCGTCCATGACGTGTACGCCAGCGCGCTCGGCCTGAAGCAAAAGGCCGGCGAAGCGCTGAACGAGTTCAAGGCGCGCGTACTGAGCGCCGTCGATAGCGCCAAGCACGCCGCCGCAGACGCTCGTGACCGCATCAGCGGCGTGTTCTCTGATGTCGCCCACAGCGCCAGCGACGGCGCGCGGTACATCCGCCACCAAGCCAAGGACGGCGCACGCTATGTCGGCCACAAGGCGTCGGAAGTCCGTCACGTTGCGGAAGACCGCTATCAAGAAAACCCACTGGCCGTTGGCGCGATCCTGCTCGGCGTTGGCGCGGTTATCGGGGCACTCTCCCCGCTCAGCCAAACCGAGCGCGAAGGCTTGCGCGGCGTCGCCGATCAAGCAGCGCGTGCGGGCGCTGATCTTGCCGACCGTGGCGCACGGATGGTCGAAGACCGCGTCGACTCGTTTCACTAAGAAACGCGACAACTAAAAGATGCGGGCCCGGCGCAAGCTGGGCCCGTTTTTTATGTGCTAGAGACGCCAGCCTAGGCGCAGCCCAACATCGTTCGAGCCTTCGTTCGGCTGCGCCAATTCGGCGTTGGAGATGTGGGCGAAGGTGGCGGTGAGCGATATTGTCTCGTTGAAGCGATAGCCGACGCCGAAGCCGGTGCGGAAAACCCAGTTGCTGCCGTGCGACTTCCACTCGTCTTCTTCGGGCGTGCCGGTCACGTCCAACTTGCCGTCGTGATAGCCAACGGCGACCAAACCTTCGATGTAAAAGGCGTCGTCCGCGGAGAACACCGAGGTCGCGATATCGCGCTGTGCCAGCAGGCCGACATAGGCTTGGTTGGTGTAGTCATCGCTGTTGAGAATAAGACCGCCGACCACCCGGGGTGCGCCAATGAAATCGAGCGCTTGGACTGGCTGCGACAAGACCTCGAACGCCAGATCGACGCCGCCTTCCTTGTTGGTGCCGATTAGATCAGTGTCGTGCTCGAGCACACCGACGCGGACTTCGCTGATCGGCCCGTTCTGGGCGTGGGCGAGCCCCGCGCCCCCGGCGAGCGACGCGATGACCGTGACGGTGGCGAGAAGCGCGCTGACGCGTTGGCTCATTGAATTTATCCCGTCCGAAGGCGGCGGCTGAGCCGGCCTGAAAAATGAGGGAAATCGTGTCCGCCGCCTCCCCCGCGGAGGCGCTCACGCGGCAAGGTAGCCAAGATTCTAGCTGCGTCCAGCCGGCCAGGCCCTGGCTCCCGGCGCTCTTGCGCGAAAAGGGTGAGGTATGCAAAAACCCGCTTGAGGGTCATTTCGAGCGTTCGCGCCCGTATTGGGGGAAAACATGAAGTTCAATCTCATTCTAGCATTGGCTCTGGCTGTCCCGGCGCTGTTGATGGCGACCCCGGCCGCCGCTGACGATGCGGTCAGCGTCCACGAGCTTTCGGCCGTTACCGCGCGTCCCGACTTCGCCTCGCAACTCGAAGGCGTGCGCTTCTATTTCGGCGACCAGCCCCACCCGTCCGTGGCGCGCCGCATCGAGCCAGACGCGCAAACCTCGCTCCGCACTCGCAAGTTCGGCCGTTCGAGCGAAGAGGCGTGCCAATGGGTGATGCTCTCGGCGCTGCTGCAATTACGCGATCACGCGCTGTCCGTCGGCGGCAACGCCGTCGTCAACGTGCGCTCCAACTGGCGTAACCGCGAATGGTCAAGTGCGACGCAATATCAGTGCGCCGCGGGCTTCCTGATGGCCGGTGTCGCGCTTAAGGGCGACGTCGTCAGTCTCCGCTAGGACCGGCTAGCCGCGCATGCGCTTGTGCGCGGTGATTCCAAGCTATCGACACGTCACCGCGCTGCCTGCGTTGTCTCGGGCGCTGCTTCAGCATTGCGAAGCGGTGATCATTGTCGATGACGGCAATGAAGCGCCGGCGCGCGCGGCGATCGCTGTGCTGCACGCGCCGGAGTACGGCATCGAAGTGATCCGGCTGGATGAGAATGGCGGCAAAGGCGCGGCGATGATGGCGGGGTTTCGCGCCGCCATCGCCCGCGGCTTCAGCCACGCGCTGCAGATCGACGCTGACGGCCAGCACGATGTGTCTGACGTCCCGAAGTTCGTGGCGGCGTCGCAGGCCGCGCCAATCGCCATGATTTGCGGCCAAGCCATGTACGATGCGAGCGTGCCGAAATCACGCAAGTTCGGGCGCTACATCACGCATGTCTGGGTTTGGGTGGAGACGATGTCGTTCGACATCGCCGATTCCATGTGCGGCTACAGGCTCTATCCGTTAGCGCCGGTGGGCAAGATCATTGGCCGGGCGCACATCGGCGCCCGGATGGATTTCGATACCGAGATGGCGGTGCACATGCACTGGCGCGGCGTCCGAGTCATCAATCTGCCGACGCAAGTGATTTATCCGCCTGGCAACGTCTCTAACTTCGAAATGCTGGCGGACAATGTGCGTATTTCGCTGATGCATACGCGGCTGGTGCTGCAGGCGCCTTTTCGGGTGCTGTGGAAGCTGATCGCACACCGCTAAAGCGCTGCGCGCACGGCCTCCCCGTCGCCGCTCCACACCAAGGTCAGCGAGAATGCGTTGCCGATGGGCTCGTGCAGGACGTTAAAGTCTGCTGCGCGATAGCGGCTCTCTTCGGAGTCGGCCACGAACTGCAGGACGTCGTGCTCAGGCCAAACGCCGGAGGCTTTGAAGTACGCCTCCCGAAACGTGAACACGCGATAGGCGGCGGCATCGTCGCGGACGGGCGAGCCCATGAGGTAACGCGCTATGGCGGTGATGGGCCGGCTGGGCGACCAGTATTCGACGTCGATCCCCGCCTGCCCCTGTGGCGCTAAAGCCGCAGCCGCCAAGGATCGCGCGTGGGATTTCGACGACGCGCCTGCCGTCTCCCCCATCTCGGCGCGCAATCGCTCCAGCAAATCCCGCGCAGCGGCGCTTTGGACCGCCCGCGCCACCCGCGCCCCGGGGTCGGCGGCGGGGATGAAGCCGAAAGCGTAATGTATTCCAACCTGTTGGCCCGCTTGGATCATGGTTGCGGATTATATAGACTGGCGCGGTGTGTGGGAGTGGACCTTTGGGGAGGCCGCTAGTTGTTGATGTCGCCGTTTGGGCGGCCGTCGTTTCAGCGGAAACGACGGCGCAACTTGGCGCGGCTGTAGCCGAGACGGACATTGCAGCCTCGCAGCGTCGCCGGCTGCCCAGCTTCACACGCAACGTCCTTCGCTGCGCGTTGCCGCTGCTACAGTCGGCCCCGCAAACCCCGCTCATCCTCACCAGCATCAATGGCGACCTGCCGAGCACGGTGGCGCTGCTGAATGACATCGGCCGCCGCGAAGTATTGTCGCCCTCGCTGTTTGGGCTCTCGGTTCACAATGCGCCGGCTGGCGCGCTGAGCCTCTGCTTAGACAATCCCGGCGATCAGATCGCCATCGGCGGCGATGCCGAGACGTTGGCGGCTGGGCTGGTTGAAGCCTATGCGCGGCTCTCGACGGGCGATTGCGCAGCCATTGTGTTGATCCATGCCGACGATCGCTTGCCGGATGTTTATGCGGATCTGGACGACGAGACGCCGGGGGTTTTCCTGGCGATGACGCTCAAGCTGGTCGGCGCGTCGGACGATGCTGAAATTGATGTCGAGGCTGGACGCGCTGGGGCCAATGCGCTGGTCGCCGCGCTTGCGGCGGGTCAGCGCCGGCTCCGCTTCAGCCCGCCACGTCTGCAGGCGGTGGCGGCATGATGAGAGCGCTCGACATCACCTGGCGGCTGATCACGACCGGCTTCTGCTTTTCGCTGTTCGGGCTCGGGGGCCTCGCGCTCGCGCTCATCGTCTTCCCGCTGATGAACCTGCTGATCCGCGATCGCGAACAGCGGACGCGCGTGGCCCAGCAAACCATCCACGCTGTGTGGCGCATCTTCGTGCGCGTCATGGCCGTAATGGGCGGGGTGTCTTACGAGGTCCACGGGGCCGAATTGCTGCGCCAGGATCGCGGCACGCTGGTCATCGCCAACCATCCCTCGCTCTTGGACATTGTATTCATCATGTCGCTGATGGAGCGCACGCAGTGCGTGGTGAAGGCGGGCGTCTGGAAAAACCCGTTCATGCGCGGCGCGGTGACAGCGGCCAACTACATCCCCAATATCGGCGACCCAGAAAAGTTGATCGAGGACTGCGTCGCCACCCTGAAAGCCGGCAACAATCTGGTGATTTTCCCCGAGGGCTCGCGGACACCGGCCAGCGGCAAGCGCAAAATCCAGCGCGGCTTTGCCTATATCGCCCTGCGCTCGCAGGCCCCCGTCCGGCTGGTGACCGTCACCTGCGACCCGCCCACTTTGCTCAAGGGCGACCCCTGGTACAAAATTCCCGCGCGGCGTCCCCACTGGGTTATCCGCGTGCATGAGCATATAGAGATCGAAGAAGACACAGCCGAACCGGCGCTCGCCGTCCGGCGCATTTGCGCCCAGGTTGAACGCCGCATAGAGGAATCGCTCGTCGCATGACCGCACCCACCGAAGCCGATATGAAGGCTATGATTATCGACGTCCTCAATCTCGAGGACGTCGCCCCCGAGGACATCTCGGCGGACGAGGAATTATTCGGCAACACGGGTCTCGCACTCGACTCAATCGATGCGCTGGAGATTGGCGTGGCGCTCCAAAAACGCTACGGCATCAAGATCGATTCCGAAGACACCAAGCTGCGAAGCCACTTCCAGACGATCCGCGCTCTAGTGGCGTTCGTCGCGCAGCATGAACAACAGACGCAGTGAGGCCGCCCATGGACCGCAAGGCCATCTTTGCCCAGATCGCGGATTAACTCGCGACCGCTTTTGACGTGCCGCGCGACCTGATCACGCCGGAAGCCGATCTGGTCGACAAACTCAATCTCGATTCCATCGACGCGATCGACCTCATGGTGCGCCTGCAGGAGATCACCGGCCGCAAAGTGGAGCCGGACGAGTTTAAGAACGTCCGCACCATCGACGACGTCTTGAACCTCGCCCAGAAGATGCATGCGCAAGGTTGACCCCTCGGTCGTCCTCTTCGCCGGCGTCTCAATTCTCTACCCCCTCGTCGCCGCGTTGGCGGTGCGCTATCTTGGACCGGGCTGGGTGCTCGCGGCGCTGCTGGTGCTGCTGGCGCTGCGGAGCGTGCTTGGCATAGCGCGCAAGGCGCCGGGCGGGCTGACCTACGGGCTGCTGTTCGTGGCGGCGGCGCTGGCGCTGGTGTCGCTGTTCGACCGCGACCTTTCGGTGCGGCTCTATCCGGCGTTCATGAACGCAGCGATGCTGATCGCGTTCGGGCAAACCTTGATCCAGCCGCCGAGCATGATCGAGCGTTTCGCCCGGCTGCTTGAGCCCGACCTGCCGGAGAGCGGCGTGCGCTATACGCGCGTGGTCACCTGGATCTGGACCGGATTTTTCCTGATCAATGGCGCCATCGCGGCGTGGACGGCCGTTTACGCCGATTGGCCAGCTTGGACGCTCTACAACGGCGTTATCGCCTACATCGCGATGGGCGTGCTGTTCGTCGGCGAAATGCTGGCGCGGCCATTCTTCCGGTCGAGACAAGCGCAATGACCGGGATCGTGCGGCTATTGCTGGCTCATGATGCGGCGCGGAAGCTGTTCGCGCGCGACGGCGGCTGGGTGACGGCAGGCGATGTGCGCAGCATGGCGGGAGGCGTGCTGCCGCGGATGCGCGCGATTGACGGGCCGGTATTCTTGCACGCGGCATCGGCATCGCGCTTTGTCGCTGGCCTACTCGCCGCGGCGGCCGCCAGAAAAACCGTAGCGCTGCCCGCGCATGCGCAGCCGGCGTATCTCGATGAAATCGGTTGCGCTGACGCGGCGCTGATTACGGACGAAAGTTTCGACGACGCGGGTGATGAGCGTGACCTCGCGGGGGCGGCGGATGATCCGCTGCTCATGTTCTACACCTCGGGCTCGACTGGCGCGCCCAAGCAGTCTCCGCGCAATCTTTCGCGACTTGAAGCCGAGGTGCGATCGCTCGACTCGCTCTGGGGCGCCGAAGCGGCGCACGTCATCGCGACCGTTTCGCACCAACATATTTACGGCATGCTCTTTCGCATCGTCTGGCCGCTGCTCTCTGGCCGCACCAGCGACGACTTCGCCGCCACGTACTGGGAAGACTTGGAAGGCCGCATCGCCGTCGCGACTTTGATCTCTAGCCCAGCGCATTTAACGCGCTTGCCGCCGCGCGCCGACCTGTTCACGCCGCCGCCGGGGCTTTTGTTCTCCTCTGGTCAGCTGCTGACGCCGGCGGCGGCGCAAGCCTGCATCGACGCCTTCGGTAAGCCGGTGACGGAAGTTCTGGGCTCGACTGAAACGGGCGGCATCGCTTGGCGGCAGCAGACGAAGCCGGACGCGCCGTGGACGCCGCTTCCAGATGTACTCGTCGCCAGTGGTGAAGGCGATGAACTGATTGTCCGCTCGCCGCACTTGCAGGACGATGCGCCGCTGCCGACAGGTGATATTGTTAGTCTCAATGCGGATGGCACGTTCGCGCTGCGGCCGCGCGGCGACCGGGTCGCGAAGATTGACGGCAAACGCGTGTCGCTGACGCGCGTGGAAGAAGCGCTGAGCGCACTGGGCGAGGTTGAAGGCGTGGCGGCGCTGACACTGCCGGATCGCCGCGGCGCGCTGGCGGCGGTGGTGGCGCTTACGGAGGCCGGCGCGGCGCGGTTGCGGACTGAGGGCGCGTTCCGCCTCTCCCGGCATCTGCGCGCCGCTTTGGCCGAGGCGTTGGAGCCGCCGGAGCGGCCTAAGCACTGGCGCTTCGTTGAGGCAATCCCGACCGATAGCCAAGGCAAGCGCGTGCTGTCAGGATTGCGCGCCTTGTTTGCCGAAACCTCCCCGCTCGATCAGCTCAACCTCGATGTGCGCGTCCACACCGAGACGGAGGCTGAGATCGCGTTCACGCTGCCGGCTGATCTCATCTTCTTCGAGGGACACTTTCCCAGCCGCGCGATCCTGCCCGGCGTGGCGCAGGCGCATCTGGCGGTTCTGATCGCGCAGAAACTTTGGGGTGACTGGCCGTCGGACGCCAATCTGGCGCGGCTGAAGTTTCGCCGCGTGTTATTTCCGGATGACGCTGTGATGCTGACCCTGAAGCGCGACGCCGGAAGCGGCCGCGTTTCGTTCGTTTACAAATTCGGCGAGATTGATGTGTCGCAAGGCGACATTGGGGGTTTCAAGCCGCGCGCTTGAAGACGAGTGAGGTGTTGACGCCGCCAAACGCGAAGTTGTTGGAGACAAAATATTCCGCATCGATGTTGCGGCCGCCGGCGCCGATGAAGTCGAGTTCGGCGCAGCGCGGATCGCGTTCCCGGAAGTTGGCGATCGGCGACACCCAGCCGCTGCGCAGCATCTCAACACCGAGCCAAGCTTCAATGCCCCCGCAGGCGCCGAGCGAATGGCCAAAGTGGCCTTTCAGCGTGTGGAACGGCACGCGGTCGCCGTAGACTTCGCGCGTGGCTTGGCTTTCGACGACATCGCCGGCGACGGTGGCGGTGCCGTGGCCGCTGATGAAGCCGACTTGCTCTTTACCGATGCCGGCGGTGACCATCGCTTCGCGCATGACGCGCGCCTGCGTGGCTTGCTCGGGGTGTGAGATGTGAGCGCCGTCGCAATTAGTGGCGAAGCCTACGACTTCAGCGAGTGGCGTCGCGCCGCGCGCCAGGGCGTGCTCACGTTCTTCCAAAATGAGAAAGCCGCCGCCTTCGCCGACGACCATGCCGTCGCGGGTGGCGTCGAACGGTTTGCAGGCTTGCTTGGGCGTGTCGTTGGCGCCGGCGCTGGTGGCGTAGAGGCGGTCGAACACCATCGCCATGCTCGGGCAAAATTCCTCCGAACCGCCGACGACCATGATGTCCGCGAGATTGTTGCGGATAGTCTCGAAGCCGTAGCCGACGCCTTGCGAGCCGGAGGTGCAGGCTGACGACGTGGTGATGACGCGGCCGGTGAGGCCGTACACGACACTGATGTTCACCGGCGTCGTGTGCGCCATCATGCGGATGTAGCTGGTGGCGTTAAGGGCGCCGGCTTTGCCGGTTTCGAGGAAAGCGACAAAATCGCGGATCGGCGCCGTTGAGCCGAACGATGATCCGCAGGCCACACCGGCGCGGCCGCCCTTCAGCACCGGCTCGTCCAGGAGCCCAGCGTGTCTCAGCGCGCGCTCAACCGAATCCACCGCGATGACGGCAACGCGGCCCATCGAGCGCTGCTTTTGGCGCGGGTAATAGCCCTCGTGCTTGAACCAGTCGGCCGGCGCGCCGACCTTGCAAGTCAGGTCGCCCAGCTTGTCCCACTCTTCGATATAACGGGTGCCGACTTCGCCGGCGCGCATGCCCCGTTCGATCTCCGGCCAATCGCCGCCCATGGCGGTGACGCCGGCCATGCCGGTAACAACGACGCGGCGCGTCAAATCAAACCCCCGTTCACGCCAATCACTTGGCGGGTAATGTAGCCCGCCTCGGGGGCAAAAAGAAACGCCACCGTTGCAGCGACCTCATCGACGGTGCCCATCCGTTGCATGGGGATCGCATCGATGATTTGCGCCGGAATGTCGCCGCTCATGGCGGTCTCGACGAGGCCGGGGGCGACGCAATTGACAGTGATCTTACGCTTGGCGAGCTCCACCGCCAGCGCCTTGGCCGCGCCGATCAGGCCGGCCTTGGAGGCGCTGTAATTCACCTGGCCACGGTTACCCATGACGCCCGAGACTGAGGCGACGGCGACGATGCGGCCGCCGTCGCGGCGGCGGATCATCGGCATCGTGAGCGGGTGCAGCACGTTATAGAAACCGTCGAGATTGGTGCGCAGCACATCGTCCCAATCGGCGCCGTCGATGGCGGGGAAAGCGTTGTCGCGGGTGATGCCGGCGCTGAGCACGACGCCCCAAAAGGCGCCGTCCTTGATGCGCGCTTCCAACGTCTCGCGCGCGAGATCGCGGTCGCGCACATCGAAACCGATAACGTCAGCTTTGCCGCCGGCATCCGTGATGGACTTCGCTGTCGCTTCAGCGCCAGCGCGGTCGCCGCCGAAGTGGACGGTCACGGGGTGGCCCAGCGCGGCAAGGCGAAGCGCCACACCGCGCCCAATGCCTTTGCTGGCGCCGGTAACCAGGACGGGGCGCTGCGCGGTTTCCGATGCACTCATACTTGAGCCTGCAGAAAAGCTTCCGGGTCGGCGGGACGGTAGACGTTGATCACCGCGTTCGCCACTTCGGCGCCGCTGGCTTCAAGGATACGGCAGTCAAAGGAGGCCATGCCTTCTTCGCCGAGCAACGACGTCGCTTCGATGGTCAGTGTCTCGCCCTGCGCGAAGAATGGCCGCGTTGCCGCATACTTGCGGCAGCCGAGCAGAAAACCGATCGCGGGCTTGGCGCCGGTGGCGCGGCGGCGCAGGCCGTCATAGGTGCTGATCGTCTGCGCCATAAATTCAAAGCCAACGTAAGCCGGAACGCCGCGACCGCGTTGAAAGAAAATGTTGTCGGGGCGGATCGTAGTTTCACTGCGCACGGTTTCGCCCTCGGCGCCAACGACGCGGTCGATCAGCACCATGCCTTGCGCATGCGGCACCAAGTCTTCGATCAGCGGAAACTCACTCATGCTGTAGCCAAAACCAAAGCGGCGTTGTTGCCGCCGAAAGCGTAGCTGGCGCTGAGGATGGTGTTCAAGCGGCCGGTCTCGCCAATCTCGGAAAGCCGGATCGGCGGCAGCTCCGGATCGCGCTCGCCATCCCAGATGTGGGGCGGCAGACGTCCCTGCTCCATCGCAAGCAAGCACAGCGCCGCCTGCACCGCGCCGGCGGCGCCGAGTGTGTGGCCGGTCAGCGGCTTGGTGGAGGCGCACGGCGTGTCGAGACCGAGCAAGCGTTCGATCACCTGGGCCTCCATTTGATCGTTAAGCTTGGTGGCGGTGCCGTGCAGGTGCGCGAAATTGATGCTCCGGCTTTCGATCTGCGCCATCGCTAACGCCGCGCGCATGGCGGCTTCCGCGCCTTTGCCCGTTGGATCCGGCGCCGACATGTGGTGGCCGTCGACGCTCCCGCCCCAGCCGGCGAGGCGAAAGCGCGACGGCTCGCGCGTCAGCAAGAACAGCGCCGCGCCCTCACCTAGATTGAGGCCGTTGCGGTTTGCGCTCATCGGATTGCACACGGTCTCCGATAGCGAACTCAGCGCCGCGAAACCGTTGAGGGTGAGATCGCACAGCGAATCCGCGCCGCCGCATAACACTGCGTCGCAAAGGCCAGCCTGGATCAACCGCGCGCCCGCCGCCATCGCGCGCGCGCCGGAAGTGCAGGCGGTGGAAACGCTATAGTACGGACCGAGCGCGCCTATGGCTTGCGCCGCAAAGCGCGCGGTATCGCCGAGTTGTTGCGGCGCGAGCGTGTAGCCTTTGGGCCAACGCCCCTCCTTGGCTTTGCGCTCCAGCGCCTCGCCGCCTTCGCCGACGCCTGACGTCGAGGTTCCGATCACAACGCCGAGCCGATCGGCGCCAACGCGCTCTTTCACGTCGGCAATGGCCTCCGCTAGCGGCGCCAAACATTGCGCGACGATGCGGTTAGTGCGCGTCTCTTCGAGCGCGTTGCCCAGAGTCACGCGCCCGACCGGCATGGGGCGGCCGTCGGTTAGTGTCGCGACCGCTGAGATCGTCCGCGGCGCGGCGGAGAAAATATTTGCCGCGACCGTGGGGGTGTCTTGGCCGAGTGCGCAGACGACGGAAAACTCGGAGATATAGATTGCGGCGCTCATTCCTGGCTCTGGCTCACAATGGCGACTTCGTAGCCGAAAGCCTCATTACGAATCAAAGTGCGCCGCGGATCGTCGGGGTCTGGCGTGATGATGGCGATGATCTCCTCGCCGCGCCGAATGGTGCGGGCGCCGATGTCCGCATCGACGACCAGTTCGACGCCCTCGGGCAGCGCTTCGGCGACAGCTTCCGCCGGCCACACGGAGAGAAAGATGTCGGCGAGTATATTCTCCACGGGCACGCTATCGGGCGCGAAGACGGAGCGATCTTCAGCGATGCCGGTTTCGTCCCACGTAATGGTCGCCAAGCGTGGGCCGCCGAGCATGATGAGCACGATCTCGGCGCGCTCGGGCGAGAGCGTCAGAACTGCTTCGAATGCAGCTTGGTGATCAGCGTAGCGGGCGCGGCCGGTTTGGACGATGGAGCGCGTGTCAGGGTAGCCGGGCGGCAGCGGCAAAGTGAGCGCAACGTCGGCGGCGATGCGCGCTGTTGGCCGCGGCTCATCCGGCGTCGAGGCGCAGCCTGCGGTCAAGGCTGCCAGCGCGAGGATTAGCGGGCGCACCATGCATCCACAGTCCGCATCGTGCGCTTCGGCGATTGAACGAAAATGTTGCTACGGTCCCAGGCATAGCCGGCGAGCACCGAAGTGAGCTGGCGGGTGATGTCGTTCATTTCTTTCGGACGGTTGAAGATGATACGCTGCAGCGCACCCGTGTACCATGCGTCGACGCACTCGCGGAACGTGTCGATGCCGACATAGAGCTCCTTCGAGAACTGGGTTTCCCAATCCACGGTTTCGCCTTTGAATTGGCGGTCGATGAGGTCGGCCGCCAAGCTCGCCGACTTGAATGCGATGGTGACGCCGGACGAAAATACAGGATCGAGGAACTCTGCGGCGTTGCCGAGCAGCGCATAACTGGGGCCGACCAGGCTTTTGACGTTGCAGGCGTAGCCGATGATGGTGTTGGCAGGGCGGAAGACCTCCGCATCTTTCAACACCTGCGCCTTGTACGGGACCTTGGCGATCAAATTCCAAAGCCGCTCGTGATCGTTGTCGCCGGCGGCTTCGATCACCTCTTGCGGACCCACGACGCCGATCGAAGAAATGCCATCCTTCAGCGGGATCAGCCAGTACCAGATCTCGGTGTTTTCCGGATGAATGGAAACGAGGATCTTGTTGCGATCGAAACTCGGCTCGCTGATGTGATCGACGACTTGCCCATAAACGGCGCGGCGCGTTGGAAACTCCGACGGAAGCTCAAGATCGCACATCCGGCTTAGCGTGCGGCCAAAGCCGCTGGCGTCGAGCGCGAAGCGCGCTTCGATCAGGCGCTGCTCGCCCTTCTCGTCGCGCACGGTGACGCGGGCGCCATCCGCGTCGCTTTCGAAGGCGATGACCTCCTGACCGAAGCTAATATTGGCGCCTTTCTTGGCTGCGCCCTTGGCGAGGATGTCGTCGAAATCGGCGCGCATCACTTGGATGGTCGTTGATGGGCCCGGTGCGCTTTTGTCGGGAAAGTAGATCGAGGTCGACTCGCCCTTGAAGTGAAAGGCTGCACCGTCTTTGAACTGGAAGCCGTGCGCTTGCACGTCCTCAAGCAGACCGGCTTGATCCAGAAACTCGATTGATTGCGCGAGCAAACTTTCGCCGATCGAGAAACGCGGAAAGTGCGCACGCTCAACCACCTCAACCTTGTGGCCCTTGTTCGCCAGCAACGCCGCCGCAACCGAACCCGATGGCCCGGCGCCGATGATCACGACGTCCGTCTTAGTTGTCTGCACGCGCTACTCTCCCCCGAAAGCGAACGGGTACGAATGAAAACAGGTACGCGGCGGTCACCCCGGACGCCACCGCCAAGCCAAAGCTCGCCACTGGGTAAGTCCCGCTTAGCCCCAGCAAGCCCATCGACAGGATTGTCGTCACCGCGGCGAGGAAGACCACAAGTTCTTTCGCCTGTCCGTCAGTTTCGGCAGCTTCGAAGCGGAAAACCGAGTGGTCGATGCCGGCGCCGATGACCACGAAGAGCGCCGCCACCGAGAAGAACGAGAGCGGCACGCCCAGGGCCGAAGGCAGAGCGACAGCCATAAGCACCCCGACGGCAGGCGCCGCAAGAACAGAGAAGGCGCGCCAGGTGCGGTAGATCGCCAGCACCAGCAGCGCACAGGCGGCGAAGGCGGCGGCTACGGCCCCGGCGGCGAGCATGCGGAAGGAGGCGAACGCCTGCGAATAACGGGCGGCGGGGTCGACGGTGACGGCGCCGTCGCGGTTGGGGTCGGCTTGCTGGGCTGCTATCCCGCCGAGCGGCGCCACTAGATAATGCGTGCCGGCGGCCTCGCCCTCCAGGTCGGCGACGAGCGCCGGCAGCGGCAACGGGTCAGACGCCGCAAAGGGCTCGACTTGGGTCAAGCCGAGTTCTTCAACCCGCGCGGCGAGATAGGGCTCGTAAAGCTCGCGGCGCAGCAGCGCTTCGTTCTCAGCACGTCGTGCTTGCGAGGGATCAAAGCGGCTGATCGCAAGGACATCTCGCGCCGCATCGTCAGTCCAGCGCGCCAATGTCGCTTCTTCTTGGCGGCGAGCGGCCTGCGAGTCCTCGCCGTACGACAGTAGGAAAGCTGGCGACGAGCTGAAGCCCAGCACTTGGCGTACGCGCGCTTCTTCGGCGGCGAGTGCTTCTGAACGCGGCTGAAACTGGCGTACGTCGTCCAGCACGCTGGCGCGCACGATGCCGAAGCCGATGATGGCGAGAACGAGCGCGCTGCTCGCCCAGGTCAGCCATGGCCGCCAGCGGAACGCCAGGAACGGCGCCTCCAGCCTACTCCACCATGCAGCGAGTTCTTCCGGGTGGCGCGCGCGCTGGTCGAGATAGGGCAGCACGCACAATGTGAACCACGAGGCGGTCAGAATGCCCGCGACCGAGAACACCGCCACTTGGTTGAAGATGGCGACGCCGAACAGGCCGAGGCTGGCGAACCCCAGCGCCGTGCTCAGCGCACAGACGGCAAGCGGCCGGGCAACCCGCTTGATGCGCTCGGCGGGCGCGGCCCATCCGGTTTGTGGGCCGGTGGCGAGGTAGTGCAGAGCGTAGTCGGAAGTTACGCCAATCAGCGCCGAGCCGAAGACGAACACCAACACGTGCACGCTCGGGAAAACGAGCAAAGCGGCGGCGAGCGACCCCGCAGCGCCGGCGGCCGTGACGGCCAAGGTGCCGACGATCGCCTGCGGCCGACGGAAACATGCGAACAGCAGCGCCAAAATGGCGAGGGCGGAGATGCCGCCGATCATGGTGATCTCTCGGCGGGCCTGGCGCGCGCCATGTTCAGCATAGAACACTGCACCGGTGCGCGAGGCTTGCACGTCGGGCCAGCGTGTGCGCCACGCCTCATAGACGCGGACGACGCGGTCCTGCACGTCGATGCGGAATGCCGATGCGTCGAGCACGCCGGACACCAGCACCGCATCGCCCGCACGGCCCGCTGACGGCGGCGACAGGCATTGCGCCAGTTGCAGCGTCAACAGAAACGGATCGCGCGTCAGCATTTCGCCGGAGATTGGCGCGAGCGGCGCATAGAGCATCGCTTGCGAGCCGCGCAGCACGGCGCCCGCGTCAAAGCGGGCGGGATTGGGCGCGCAGATGAGCGCGTTGCGGTTGGCGAACAACCAACGTCCCACCGCCTCGCCCTCGGCGTTATCGGCAGCGACGCCGGCTTCGGCGAAAGCGCGCTCAAGGTCGGCGGCGGCTTCCTCAACGCGCATCACATCGTCGCCAGACACCAGCACGACGACCCGCTGTGATGCGACGGCGCCAGCGTCGGCGATGGCGGCGCGGATCACTGGCTCAATGGCGCTCTGCGGCAGCAGGTTTTGAATGTCGGTATCGAACGCGCGTCCGTCTTGCGTGCGCACGCCGATCACAGCGCACGCGACGACGCACCAAACAACGCAGAGTACGGCCCCCCAGCCGCGCACGTCGCTGCTAGCCTCCGGCCGGCGCGAGTGCGATTTCCATGCGGTCACCATTGGCTTGGCGCACTTCAACGCCCGTCACGCGCTCGCAGCCGGCCACGTCTATGGCGGACACGAACCGCGACAGGCTGGCGGCGCGCGGGGTGAGACGCATGCTCCAAGCGCCGTTGGCGGCCGGTGCGGCGCGGGTGATGGTGTAGTGCGTCTGCAGGGCCGTGAAATCACCAACCAACAGGTCGAACAGGCCGGCGCTCGACAAGAAGGCGTCGCCACCGCCTTGCGGGCCGACGCGCTGAGCCGGACCATTCTCGATCGATTGCGTGATGCCGGTCGGCGTGATGGTGGTGCGGATATCGAGCGGATCGGTAACGTGCCACTCGACGCGCTCGGCGGCGATGTTGGCGCGGCCGCGGGAGACGAGCGGCGCACGCACGCCGGTTAGATGACGCGTTTGAGTGAACGACATCGCGCCATATTCAACTTGCATCGCGTTCGGATCGACGCACGCGGCCTCCGCGGGGGCCGCGAACATCAGCATCACGGCTGCAAGAACGGCGCTAGCTTTTCCCGCAAGATGGGCGGGGTGACCCACAGCATCTCCTGCGTGCCGATGCGCAGCGCCACTTGCGATGTGCTTGCGCGCATCACCCGCTCGCCGGTATCGGCGTCCTGGATCAGATACGTGACCCGCAGCGTGTTTTCCCATTCGACAATCCCCGCTGTGATCTTGACCGGGTGGTCCAGCCGCATCGGCCGCGCATACCGCATGCGCATATCGATGACGGGCCAAGCGTATCCGGACTCGACCATCTCCTCGTAATTGTAGCCGATCCGCTTCATCACGGCCACGCGCCCCAATTCCAGGAATCGCGGATAGTGGTCGTGCCAAACGATGTTCATCGGATCGAGATCATAGAATTGCGGCGTCGCTTCGGCGGTGGCGCTTACAATCGCCTTCATTCCGCCCGCTCCACGTCGCCGGCCCAGTCGAAGCGCCAGTCCCGGCGGGCGATGGCGCTGGTCAGCTCCGTCAGGCGCTTGTCCAGCGGGGCGTCCTCCTCGATCAGCGGCGCCAGCTGCATCAAGGTGGTGACGCCGGGCGTGATCATGGCGGCGGTCAGTTCGCCGGCCCGCTGGCGCAACTTCAGCGCTTGGCTGCAGGCGAGCAAGTGCGCCGCCGCCACCTGCTCGGTCAATTCCAGCACCCGCAGCGCATCGCGCGCCGCGATCGTGCCCATCGAGACTTTGTCCTGGTTGTGACACTCCGTGGAGCGCGAGAAGACGCTGGCCGGCATCGTGTTCTTCAGCGCTTCCGCGGTCCAAGCCGAGACGGCGATCTGCACAGCCTTGAGGCCGTGATTGATCGCCGCGCGCTGGCCAGTCGCGCCTGAGAGATTGGGCGGCAGGCCGTTGTTGAAGCGCGTATCCGCCAGTAGCGCGAATTGGCGATCCATTAGATCGGCGATGTTGGCGACGAGGTTCTTCAAGCTGTCCATGGCAAAGGCGATGTGGCCGCCATAGAAATGGCCGCCGTGCAGCACATCGCCGCTTTCGGGATCGAACAGCGGATTGTCGTTGGCGCTGTTGATCTCGGTTTCGATCATGGCGCGGAATGGCGCGAGCATATCCTCGAGCACGCCGATGACGTGCGGCGCGCAGCGGATCGAGTAACGATCCTGCAAACGCGACAACGCGTGCAGCCGCACGAATTGCGTGAGATCGGCGGCGACGCGGGCGGCGACGCGGCCTTGGCCGGCGTGCGGCTTGGCGAGCGAGAGGCGCGGGTCGAAATGGTTCGGATTGCCGAGCAACGCCATCGAAGCCATCGCCGTGAGCCGCGACGACAAGCGCGCCAAGCCCTCGGCGCGAATGAAGGCGAGCGCTGCAAGGCCGGTCATCACCGCAGTGCCGTTCATAACCGCCAGCGCTTCTTTGGGACGCAAAACGATCGGCTTCAGCCCGGCTTCGGCCAGCGCCGACGACGAGGGCATGCGGCGGCCATTGTAGAGAACCTCGCGCTCGCCCACCAATGCGGCGGCTATGTAACTGAGCGGCGTGAGATCGCCGCTGGCGCCGACTGAACCTTCCGCCGGGATGAGCGGCAGAATGTCCTGGCGCAGCATTTCGGTGAGCAGCGTCACCAACTCGACCGAGACGCCGGACCAACCACGGAGCAGAGCCGCGAGCCTCACCGCCATCACTGCGCGGGTTTCCTGCGGCGTCAGCGTGCGGCCCATGCCGCAGCCGTGGAAGCGGGTCAGATGCAGCGGAAGTTCGGCAACGAGATCTGGCGGGATGTTGGTGGTGCAGCTATCGCCGTAGCCGGTGGTGACGCCGTAAATCTCGCCATCCCGTGCGAGCGCGTTATCAACATGCGCAGCAGAGCGTCGGACGCGCTGCAGCGCCTCTTCGCTCAATCTCGGCTCGGCCTGACGCTGCGCGAGCAGCCAGACCTCCGCGATCGTCAGATCGCGCGCGCCCACTTCGATAATCTGCGCCACCTAGGAGCGTCCCAACCCGTCCGAACTGTCGGCCCAGTAATCATAGAAATTGAACCATTGGTAGGGCGCCGCCAGCACCAGGGCCTCGAGCGCACCGGCATATTGCTGCACCAGGGCCCCAAGTGCGGCTTCCCGGTCACGGCGCGGCAGGGCCACCCCTTGCGACAAAAGCGACACCTGCACACGGTGGCGGCCGCGCAGCTTGGTGCAGAACAGCGTGTAGATTGGACAGCGCAGCGCCGAGGCCAATATGAACGGCCCCTGGGGGAAAGGCGCCGGGGCGCCAAGGAAGTTGGCCATCACCCCCCGCTCAGAGCGCTTCACGGGCATGCGGTCGCCCATGATGACCACCCATTCCCCGCGCTCTATCGCCGCCGAGAGCGCCATGGCGGTGGCGACATCGAACTCGGAAGCCTGCACCAGCGAGACTTGGCTCTGCGGCGCGAACCGTTCGATCAGCTTGTTGTAGCGCGCGGCCTGGGCCGAATGGATGACGATAGTGATGCGTCGGCGCTGGTAGCGCGAGGCAATGGCGCGAACGATCTCGGTGGCGCCCACGTGCGCGGAGATGATGAGCGACCCGCGCGGATCGTTGCGCATCGCGTCAAAATTGCCGCCGTCGATGGCGTCGACATCGACGCGATCGACGCGGCCGGTCCAGGCGCCGAATTTATCGACCAGCGATTCCCCGAAGGCGAAGAAGTGCTTGAGCGCGTGCCAGTGCGTCGGCTTGTCAGTTCGCCCCTGCGCAGCCCAGACGCGGCGCAGATAGTCGAGCGACGCGCGCCGCTGGCGAGTGGCCGCAGCGTAAAAATAGAGGATCACCGGCGCCATGACGACAAGGCACACGGTACGGCCCAGCGTTCGATAAATGAACGCCATGAGCGCCGGGCCCCACTCGGCGCCCCGCTCGCGGACGTCAGCCCAATGCTTGGTGCGTTCGGCGGCCGAGACCACACCCTCCCCCTGTTGGCGACCCCCGCTCGGCATCGCTCACCAGTGCCTAGCCTCGTTTCGCCGGACTCGCCACCCAGCGCTTTGCCGCGACTGTCAGGTGGATTTCCTGAACACGATCGCGGGTATGCGCCCATACTTACCGCAGAACGCCGGCGCGAGGCGCTGCAGCGCGGACATTCCGCCGAGCACGAGCTTGCCACGCCAGTCATCGCCAACGCAGCGGAGCATGGCGCCGTTATCGATCAGTCTGAAAATGTCGTACTGATACTCGAACGGCCATGGCTGAGCTTCGAACCATGTCCGGGGCAGCGGCTCATGAAAGAGCTCCGGTTGAGGGCTGGTGACGCCCTTGCCTCGACTGCCGATCAACTTGGCCAGCTGCTCCACACGCCACGCCAGCGGCGCATGCGGCCACCAGTAGACAACGACGCACACGCCGCCCGGCTTCAGCACACGCCACAGTTCGCTCAGAATGTCGGGCTGCCGATCTGCGGGCACTTGATACAACACATGATAGCACAGGGCCGCGTCCATCGAATTATCGGCGATCGGCAGGTTGGTTAGATCGCCTTGTAGATAAACCCCGCGATCTCCGAGTTTGCCGCGCGCAACGCGCAGCGCGCCTTCTGATAAATCCACGCAGACGCGGCGCTCAAATGGATTGCCGTAGTCCAACAAGGCTTCGTGCGGGATTGGACCGCTGCCGGCGTCGAGGAGATAGCGCCCGCCGCCTTTAAAATAGCGGCCGAGCCGGCGCATACATTCGCGCGTAAACTCAAGCGATGCATTTCGCGTATCTACGAACGCCTTGGTGTCGGAGAAGACGCCCTCTTTGTCCTCTTCCCAGCCCGCCTTCTGATAAAAGTCGCGCACGCTTTGGCTCGGATCGTGGGCCAGCGGCGACTGCGCCGGCAGCAACGAGGCGACGCCGTCTCTATAGGCGTAGCTCGTACCATCGGTTGAAATCAGCCGGCCATCCGGCGCCCAGCCAATCCGGCCGTGCGTCTTTGGACACCTCAGAATGTCGACGAAATCTTTCATCAGCCGGCCTCGCGCCGCGTAGCGTAGCACTGGGATGCAGAGCAAGATGCTTGGCCATGCACCCGGCGGGAAGTTCCACAAATTCCCTCGCTTTCGAGGCGAAGTGCTTGCGCCCGTAGGCGCGAGGCTTACCGTCCCACGGATTGAGGGATTGGGGGTAGCGGTGAGCACGCTGAGACTTGCGTCGTTGCCAAAGGCGCTGAGCGATCTGTTGCTCAGACTCGATCGCATACGGCTGTTGCGCGTCGCATTAGTTGTTGTCGCCTTGGCGCTGGCCGGTGTTGCCGCCGTTTGGGTGGCGGGCACAATTATGGCACGCGGCAACTGGCCCGCCTACACGGACATGGGGCTCTATCTCGACGCCGCCGACGAGCTCGCAAACGGTCGCAATCCCTATGTGGGCGCCGATCTTGGGCTACATCGCTACCCGTATCCGCCGCTCTTTGCAGAGATCATCGCCGTGCTTGTGGCGATCTTCGGGCCTTACGCCTCGTTCGTTTGGATCATCAGCGGCGGCGCTTTCTTAGTCGCCTCTATGTGGATCATGTGTCGGCGCTTCGGGTTCAGCGTCCCGATGCATTGGGTGTTGCTCGCGTCGGGGGTGTTGCTCGTCGGCCGGACGGCGAGGGTCGATTTAATGCACGGGCAGCTCAACTTTATGCTGCTGCTGCTGCTCGTCACCGGCTTGCTGAGTTGGCGGGCGCAGCGGACGTGGACGGCAAGCGTGCTCTGGGCGATCGCCATTTGCTGCAAGCCCTTCCTCGGCGTGGTCGTTTTCTTTCTCTTCCGCGCGGGTAGCCCAAAGACGGCGGTTACGACGCTAGGTCTGAGCGCGCTGATCTTCGGACTGTCTTTCCTGCCGACATTCCCGGACGTGTTCGAAACCTTCCAATCGTGGCGCGATACGACCCAGCACTACGCGTCGCCGCTCTACGCCGCCAATCCGCTCAACCAATCCTTCTATGCGTTGGGGCTGCGGCTGTTCACGGATAATGACTTCAGCCAGCCATGGCTGGTATCGCCGTTTCTCGCCGCCGCCGTGCCAGTACTTGCGCTCATTCTCGCGGCATTGGTGTTTTGGGTCGCGGCTCGTCCGCGGACGGCGTCCGCAGACGAGGAAGGGATGCTCACCCTGACCAGATTTGGCGCCGCGCTGGGCGCTGTCATGAGCTTGGGGCCTGTTACGGAGGGCGACCACTTATATTTCGTGCTGCCGGGCGCCATTGGCGCCTTCGCACTCACGTGGCGTCGCGTACGGGAAGACTCCCCCGCGGCAAGGCCCTGGCTCATCGCTTCAGCGGCGTGGTTAGTGCTTGTCACGGTGCTGGCTTGGCCGAGAGAGCTGTTGCTCTATTTTGGGGATCCCGAGACGTGGGTGCATTTGCGCGGCGCAGGTATCCTGTTGAGCGGCGCGAACGGAATTTTACTGCTGACAGCCGCAAGCCTAACCGCGCTCGCTTTGCGGAAATAGTCTAGAGGGGCCCTCGGGCCCAGCCGCCGTTTCAGGGCGCCCGATATTTGGCGGGCCACGACCGATGATGATGAGCACTATATCTACGCCATAGCACTATGATGGCGGTTGTTCGCACGCCTGTCTGCCCCCAGCCAGCCCAACGAAGGAGCCTTTTCAGGCCGAATTTAATCTG
>Ga0163148_10000037_pt1 | contig 145585 bp, 109 predicted proteins | sample OliLakLV19MP7P2_FD_148606 | JGI IMG/M metagenome (GOLD analysis project Ga0163148, IMG submission 148606) | Freshwater microbial mat bacterial communities from Lake Vanda, McMurdo Dry Valleys, Antarctica- Oligotrophic Lake LV.19.MP7.P2 | ecosystem: Environmental > Aquatic > Freshwater > Lake...
TCTGTTCGGCATATCTATCATTTCGGGTTTACCGGCATTGGGTTCCGATGGAACCGCTGTTCGCCCGTCCGTTTTTTGTGGTTACCAGAAGTAGCTCCGTGTTCTTTTTATTTCCCGGAGTCTTGCGGAAAGCTACAACAAGCACTAAGCGGGCAACGAAAAAGCCTTTACAAAACCACCACCTTCAAACCGCCACTGCGCCCGTCCGTCCGTTGCCAGCGCAGCCAATACACTCCTGCCACCAAAGTTTGTGAGTCAAAGTATTGATCCGCGCCGTTCATCAAAAACCGCTGCACCGGCCTGCCGTGGGCGTCCCAAATTGAAATCACCGTTTCATGAACCACCTCCCCGCTTTGCCGGATGCGCAGGCGCTTGCTGGCCTGAACCGGATTAGGTGAAACCTGCAATTCCCAGGTTTCATCCGGAGCAGCGGTTGCATTGACAAAACTGACTTCAAAATTTAGCAGGCGCTCGCAATCGTTTGCATCTAAAATCGCCACTTCATACAAACCTGGCAACAGGCCACTGAGCGAAGTAGTCGTGTCGCCGGTATTCCAAAAGAAGCGGTAAGGCGGCGTGCCGCCGGTGAACTGATCGAATACGATGCTGCCATCGGCGGCATTGAAGGCCGAGGCGTTGGTGGTAACAAAAGAGGCTTCGAGTGCCTCCGGTTCTGAAAGTTGTACAGAAACGGTATCGCTGCACCCCACCGCGTCGGTGACGCTGAAGTGGTAGTTTCCGTCGGGGAGATTTTCGTTGCCTTCGCCGGTTTGTCCGGTGGTCGTTTGCCAGGCGTAGTGGTAAGGCGCATTGCCGGTAAGGCTCATAAAAACACGGCCATTGTTGCCGCCGGGGCAGGAAATTGCAGCCACTGCCACCGAATCAATGCGGTAGGCGTACCGCTCGTAAGCGCCCATGTCTGCGAGGCTGTCTAAGATGCGTGGGTTGCCTTCCAAGTCGGTCAGGATAGTATCCAAGCCTTCATTGATGCCGGCATTGATGGCCGGCGAGCAGGCTGCAAGGCGAAAATCGCCGTTTAAAGTATCCAAAAAGGCAGGCCAGGTAGCAAATATATTGCCTTCCCCACAGGCAATGTCGCCGCCGGGCAGGGCGCAATCGGGTGCGCTGATGAGGTTGTGGTGGAGGGTGTAGTCGTGCAAAGAAGGATTGGCTAAGCTGTTGTTGTAAAAAAGCCGCCCGGGAATGGCCTCCGGCTCCCAGATGACGGAGTTGGCAATCTCCATGCGGTTGTAAAAAGTGGTGTAATTAAAATTACTGCCCCAGTTTTTGATGATGGGAAATGCTCCATTGTTGTAAAAGGTACAATTTCGGACGAGGCCGTCTGCTGCGCCGTTCACGCCGCTGAGAAGGGCGATGGTGCCGTCGTTGTTGGAAAAGAGGGTGTTGTGGACGGTTAACACACTCTTGAGTGGTTCCATATTTTGGCTGCTAAACGCGCTCATGTATATGCAAGCTGCTGCTCCGGATGACACCAGATTTTTATTAAAACAGCATTCGTTCACTACTATTTCAGTATTAGATCCACTATCTGTAGAAGCATAAATACTCGCTCCTGAATAAATGCTGTAATTTTCTAAAAACATGCATTGCTTTACAATGGCTTGGCAACGGTTTCCAGCGAAGTTATAAATAGCGATGGCTCCGCCAGAATCATTTAGTCCCCGATTTTTTTCAAAGCTTGTTTTTGATATTTGAAGAACGTGTTGGTTTATCTCATTCAAAGGGTAATATCCGGTATGGGCCATGAATAATGCACCTGCTGAACGTCCTTCATTTTCTTCAAAAGTGCAATCATCAATTATTGTGGCACTGCTTTCAAAAGAGGTTTCATAAAAAACAGCCCCACCGCTGGATATGGCCTTGTTTTTATAAAACCGAGTGTTGGATAAAATATTAGTATTTCCTGCATCAAAAAAATAAATCGCTCCACCTACTTGTGCAGAGCGGTTATAGCCAAAATTACAATTGCGGATCACAAAAGCCCGTTCCGGGTGGCTGATGCCTTTTTTATAAATCGCCCCACCCGCCGAAGGCGCCCGGTTGTACTCAAAAGTACAGTTTTCGAGGATGGGGTCAGCAGAACGCCCGTCTACGGTGCCATCGCAATACATAGCTCCTCCGTTTTTGCCTACATTATTGAGGAAGCGGCAGTTGCGGATGCGGGGATTGGCGTGCGGCAGCGTAGCAATAGTACCCACATACAGCCCGCCCCCTTTGTCCAAATGGCCGGAATAAGCCCCACCATCAGGGTGGATGGCCTGCCCGCGAGTAACCGTGAAGCCGTCTAAAACGGTGGTGCTGTCGGTGCCGAGCGTAAAAAGGACATGAAAACTGTTGTCGGTGCTGTCGCCGGACATGCCGATGTCGCCGCTGAGGATGGTTTCGTAAAGCGCAGGGTCGCGCTGGGCGATCAGGCATTCCGTGGCATTGAAACCACCAAGTATTACCACGCCGTTTTTGAGCAGGAAGCGTTTTTCACGGTCGGTGTCGTCGGTAGGGTAATAAGTGCCTTGCGCGACTAAGATGGTATCGCCGGCTTGGGCGATGGCAATGGCGTCCTGGAGGTCGCGAAAGGCATTTTGCCACGTTCTGCCATTGTTGGCTCCGGTAGCAGAAGCATGTACATAAAGGCGGCCATTGTCAAAGCAGGAAGCGTTGGCGACTCCCCAAAGTGCGCCGTTTATAGTTTTGAGGCAAGAAACCCAGTAGGTACTTTCACAAAATCCATCACAAAGACTGAAACAAATTCCTGAATAGAAAGGGTGTTCCACGCTACCAATTCCTTCAATCCACTGCATGCAATTAGAGGCCCCCACCGGATTGCCCGCAGCGCTAAAGCCCCATACCCACAAACGCCTTCGTGGTGTACAATCTATGGTTATCGTATCTTTTTGGTAAACATATACCGACGCTTCTTCAGTGCTGAATCCACCAAAGACTTGGCCACACAAAGCGGTATCGCCAACTTCAAGCGAAAAATCATACATCAGGTATTCCGGGTCGTTACAGGCAAGTGACGAGCGGAAAAACACCCTGTCTTCTGCTATGCGATAATACCCGGCGGTCCAGATATTGGAGGTTTGGCCATTTGCAGTTGTAAAGTACTGTTGCGCGACATTCCAGGTATGCCCGCACGCGAGGGTGTCCTGTGACACGAATGCAGTTGCCTGACCAGCGCCGTTCATGCCTTGTGTGTTTAGTTGCCATACTGGTTGGTCGGCAGCCGTGGGAAAAACGGTTTGTGCAGCAAGCGGAAGGTAAGGAGCAATAGCAATAATGAGGATGGTAGAGATGTGTTTCATGGCATTAAGTCTTTGAGATGATGGGAGCAGTTGACAATTAGCTGTCAACTGCTCCCATTAAAAAATTACTGGAGCTTGATGATGTTTACCGGTAAACGTTTCGCTTCCGGCAGTGATCACATAAGAGAGTGTTCCCTGTTGAAGGGAGCTTGTATTGTTGAAAACAATCGTTTGCTCGCCTGCGCCATAGCTACCCGATGTCGTCAGGTAGTTCCCGAACTGATCGAAGACCTGCGCGCTGACGGTAGCAGCTTCACCCAGGTCAACCTGAAAAGAAATGGAACTTCCGGTCGGGTTGGGGTAAACCTGTTCTAATTTGTGCCGGATGATGCCGGGAATCAGTTCAAGTTGGAGCGTCATAGGGACGACTTCTTCCTCCGTATCTAAAAAAATGCCTGCCAGCACATCGTCTTCTATTTCGATGACGCTGCCAATATCGCAAACCGCTTCGACGGCTTTGATGTTGATTTTGAACAATGTTTTCAAATTGTTTTCAAATTTGATTGGACCACCTTTTTCGTCTGTCCACAGCATTCTCAGTTCGCCTTCTGCTAATTGGTTAAAACCAAAATGGTCTAAGCTGAATGGCGCAACATCACCCTGGTTTACGCCAATGACCTCTATGGCATCTTTGTCAAAAGTAAGCCCCATCTGGTAAGCGTCAATATCGTCTGTAGTTCGCGCTTTTACCAAAACGGTTGCTGTTTGTCCGGGTTGAAGGCATGCGTGGGAGGTGGCCGAAAAAGCGTAGCCGTTGCCGCCTTCTGAAAGCAGACCGTCTACGTCGGCATTGAAATTTACATCCCCTGATTTGATGGCTCTGAACGACCAGGTTGGCGCGATGGTTACATCAGGATTGAGCAAATTCAGCTCAATGTCGTCTAAGTAACTTTTTCCAACAGGGCTATCGGCTGCACGGTAATGACGCGCACCGTCCGGTGCCTGCCAGACTGCCGTGAAAGGATCAAAATCGAGGAAAGGCTGAAAAGTAAACTGGCTGCCTAAGGAATGCTCCGGAAGGAAGCGCCAGGAAGGAACGTTGGCAAACTCTTCGTCTATCCCTAATATTATTCTGTTTACGAAAATTACATCGAATGTGGAAATTTTGCCATCGTTATTTACATCCGCTGCAATTTGGGCGTAAGGAATAGGAAGGGGCGTTATGTTTAGTATGTGTCTTCTAATCCAAATTACATCAGTTATATTCACCCCATTATTCGCCCGAAAAACAGGGTAAGTACCCTGGTTCAGGGAATTAACCAAAGCCGATTGCCCTGCACGAAAATTCACATCCTGCAAAAATGCGGGAGTGCATTGGCCGGACTTATAATGACCGATAGCATCTGTAAATTTGTAGCAATTCGTCGTATTAGCAATGTCAAATACATTCATTGCGGAGTGCTCCAATGGCGTAAGCTCAATCTGGTCTTCGATTTGCGCCACTTTGTTAACATAGCCACTTTCGGCTAACAGCACATTTACAGGTGGTTCAATTTCATCACAAACCGGCACATTCGTGTCAACTAAATGAGACACAGTGGAATTTGTTAATAAATAATTTAGCATGACCTGTAACTGCCTGGTCGTAAAATGATCAGATAAGCCGTAATAGGACATAAGTTTAGTGCCATCAGGATAATAACTGTATGGGATAGGTTGCCCATTTTTTAAAGGGACACAAGGGTTTATTCCACTACAATAAGTATAGACTGTGCCACCTGTGGTAAATGTTCCTAGTCCCGGGTCAACCGGCGTATCATTAATCCCATCGCCTGAATTATCGCCATTACAGGATAAACCGCACAAGCAGTCGAACGGCCAATCAGGATCAGGATTACAGGAGTTATCCGGCAAAGGGGTAATCCGATTTTGAAAAGTATGGAGAAGACTAAAATAATAGCCTAGCTCGTGTGCCATGAGTTCAGCATTACCTGGCGCCACCAGTGCAATGACTTCGCCCGTAACGCCAGGAGCATTATCCCATTCAAGGCCATCGGTAAGATAGATATTAATGGCATCATCGTCATGAGCAGCATTATATAAGGCTGTCAGAGATGCCGGTGTTTGCAAATCAGTGTTGTTAATATAAGTTACCTTACAAATGTAGAAAGACATCCCATTCGTAAACCAGGTATTAGCAGTTTCTATGTGCTCAAAAGCCTGATACAGAATATATTCATTAGTATAGCCTTCAAGCGGTTCTCCATTATCGCCATTGATGATATAGAGATGAATGGGTATCTCGCAGGTTACCGTAAATCCAGATGCTACGTTCATAGTACTGTTTCTCTGGTAAATTGCATTTAATTCTTCCGGTGTGGGTTCCGGTGTTCCGCATAGCCTTGGCATGTTCACAACGGGCTGACTCAAAAGTAAAAAAGGAGCAAAAAGCGCGAAAAAGAAGAGCGGGATGGCAAGTCGCCTAACATTGTACTTACGCGCGTGTGTGTGTGTGCACACATTACCAAACATAAATAATGTTCTCATTAGATAACCTATTTTAAGAATGAAAAAATTAAGAATGAAAAAATCGGTTTGTCTAAAAGGGTAGTATAGTGGCTAAAGATAAGGAGGTTTTATTGTTGTAAAAAACTAAATTTTGCCTTTTGTCAGGTTTTTAACCTATTTATAGAACTGTCTTTGAGTAGGTAACGCTTTCAAACCTGTCGCCCTCCTACCATTTTTCCCATTTCTCCCCCACAAACTTGCCCAAACCTCCAAAACCCGCTACCTTCGGGAAGTTTTGAAAACAGATAGCACATCAACATGATCTCAAACTTCGCCGCCGCTCGCGCGAGGCTCTGCCTCGCGTGGTCGAATTTTCCTGCTGTCATCGTCCTGGCCAGCTTGTTTTTTGCCTTGCCAGCATTCGCACAAAACGAAAAGGCGGTCATCTCCGGCATCGTCAAAGACGCCGTTTCTGATGCGCCCGTAGAATTTGCTACGGTGTACCTCAAAGGCACCAGCACGGCAACGGAAACGGCTTCCAATGGCCGGTACCGAATTGAAATACCTGCAAACCAGGAGGTTGTGCTGGTGATTTCCCGCATTGGGTACAAAGAAATTTCTACTACCCTGGAACCTATGCCCGCCCGCAGTTCCCGGCAAATTGACGTGCCCCTGGTGCCCTCCGATTCAGACATCGAAGTGGAAGTGCGTGGCAGCAAAATCGAAGAAGGCGGCATGATCCGCGAAGACGTGACCCAGCTCAAGCTGCTGCCCAGCACTACCGGCAACTTGGAAAGCATGCTGCCCCACCTGGCGCTCGGAACCAGCAGCGGAACCGGGGGGGAATTGAGTTCCCAATACAATGTGCGCGGTGGCAACTACGACGAAAACCTCGTGTACGTCAACGATTTCGAGATCTATCGCCCACAACTCATCCGCGCCGGACAGCAGGAAGGGCTCACCTTTGCAAACGTTGACCTCATCCGCGACCTCTCGTTTTCGTCGGGGGGCTTTGAAGCGCGCTATGGAGACAAATTGTCTTCGGTACTTGACATCAAATACAAACGCCCCGACAGCCTGCGGGCTTCGGTCGCGGGCAGTTTTCTGGGCGGCTCCACCCATATCGAAGGCAGCTTCAAAGTAGGCAAAGACAGCTACAAGCGCCTGCGCTACCTCGTCGGAGCGCGCTATAAAACCACGCGCTACCTGCTCGGAACCTTAGACGTTTCCGGCGAATACATCCCCAATTTTTCCGATATTCAGGCATATCTAACGTACGACCTGAACCGCAACTGGCAGGTGGGGTTGATGGGCAATTACAACCGGAGCGTTTACAGCTTTGCCCCTGTCGAGCGCAATACGGCCCTGGGGCTGATCAATTTTGCGCTGCAATTGTTCAGCGTTTTTGAAGGCCAGGAAGTAGACGATTTTACCACCAGCATGGGCGGTTTGTCGCTGACGTATTTGCCGGATCGCGATCGCAACCCATTCTTTCTCAAATTTTTGGCTTCTGCTTTTCGCAGCGACGAAAACGAGCGCATAGACATCATTGGCCGCTACAGCCTGCGCCAGATTGAATCGAATATCGGCAGCGACAATTTCGGCGAGGTGTTGGCCGAACTCGGCACCGGCACCCAGCATCAATACGTGCGCAATTCCTTGGATATTGATATTGTGAACTTTGAGCACAAAGGCGGCCTCGAATTGCAGCAGGACAACAAAGACTTATCGGTGACCAGCAGCCATTTTTTGCAGTGGAGCGCCAAATTTCAGTCGGAAAACATCAACGACCGCATCAACGAGTGGGAACGGCTCGATTCAGCAGGGTATTCTCTACCTTACGACATCAACGCTGTGCAGTTGTACAACGTGCTGAAAACGCGCAACACGCTGTCTTCCAATCGTCTGACTGCCTATTTTCAGGACACCTACACCTGGCGCAAGGACGATGTGGCCGAATGGCGGGTTTCAGCGGGTGTCCGTGCTGCATATTGGGATTTGAACCAGGAATTCGTCATCTCCCCGCGCGCACAATTGCTCTACAAGCCTTTAAAATCTGAAAAAGACATTTCCTACCGATTGGCGGCAGGGTTATATTACCAAACCCCGTTTTACCGCGAGATGCGTGGCCCCGACGGGCAGGTGAATACCGATCTGCTGTCGCAAAAATCTGCGCATGTCGTCGGCGGCCTCACTTACGACTTCTACCTCGGCAAACGCAATCCCAAAAAGTTCCGACTCATCACGGAAGCTTATTACAAGCAGCTTTGGGATTTGGTCTCGTATGATGTTGAAAATGTGCGCATTCGGTACTCTGGCCAAAACGACGCCACGGGTTACGTGACCGGATTAGACATTCGCCTCAACGGCGAATTTGTGCCCGATGCCGAGTCGTGGATCAACCTCTCGTTTTTGCGCGCACGCGAAAAAATAACCGGCATTCAGCACCTACAGCGCGAAATCGGCCAGACAGAAGCGACTGAGGTCAAAGACGTGCCCCGGCCAACCGATCAAACCATGACGCTGTCTATGTTTTTCCAGGATTACCTGCCCAAAAACAAAAACTTCAAAATGCACATGATTTTTACGGTGGGAACGGGTCTGCCGTTTGGTTTGCAGGGTGGCAACCGCGTCTATCGCAATACGTACCGCTTTTCGCCTTATCACCGGGTGGACATCGGGTTTTCATTAGCCTTGTGGGACGAATCGCGCCGCGCCGCCAAGCCGCACCACCCGCTTCGGTTTACCCGGAATGCGTGGCTGAGCCTTGAGGTTTTCAACCTCATGCAAGTGCAAAACCAGGCGGGCAATACTTGGATTAAAACGGTGTTTAACCAGCAGTACGCCATTCCGAACTACCTGACTTCTCGGCGGATCAACCTGAGATTGAGGATGGACTTTTAACTGAAGTCCGGGGAATAAGACACGCCGGGCGGGACCGCCGCACGAGCGGCTACAGAAAGCATTACCCACGTCCCTTCAAATACCCCCTCACTACCGGCAACAGCCCTCCAACCCCTTCTTTCAAAGGCCGCAACACAAGAATGCCCAACTCCGCCTGCAATGCCCGCCGATGCGTTTCGGCAGCTTCGTCATCGAGGTTTTCTTCGTTGAGGGTGACGGCCAGCACTTTAGCGCCGTAGACAGCGATCAATGCCACTTCGCTTGCGACGGATGGAATCGGAATATCCGTATCGTCGTAGCAGCGGCGGCCCGGGGCGTGTTGGAGGATGACCCCTTTTACATCGCCGGATAACAAAAACTCGCTACCGCAGGGGCCGTTGGGGTTGCGCAGGGCCGACTGCCCTTCGATGAGGATGAGGTCGGGTTTGCTTTCGCGGTCGCAGGCCACGATGGCCCGTTCTATTTCGCCGCTGATGAAATCATTGATCGTGGTATCGAAAACGAAACCGTGCCGGTAGCCCTGCATCCAACCCGTTTGGCCAGTATAAATCATCTCTGCTGCGATGCCGTTTTCGCGGCACATTTCCATCAAAAAACGGCAAGTGGTGCGTTTGCCCAAAGCGCAATCGGTACCCAAAACTGCAATGCGCGGCGCTTTGACCGTAAAAATTTCGCCGATCCAGAATTTCAGTTCGCTGCGGGGGCGCGGTTTGCGCACATCAACGAGCTGCACCCCGAATTTTGCCGCCAAGGCGCTGAATTCAGCATCTTCACTGAGAAAAGTATGCAGGCCGCATACAATCGAAATGCCGTTTTCGACCGCATGCCGCAATTCCCCTCGGAAATCATCGGGCAGGATGCCGCCGTGCAGCGCCACACCAACCACACACCACTCGGGTCGCTCCTGTCCGCCAGCGAGGTAATCGGCTACCGAAGCGTAAACAGGAATACCTCTTGGACGGCCATCCATGACCGTGCCAGCGTCCTGTTCGGCAAAGCGGTAATCTATGACCGCACGCACCTCAAAGCGTTCAGTGCCGCGCAGCAGCCCGTGACAGGTTTTGGCCGTGGGCCCGTCGAGTAGTCCATGAGTGAGCACGATGGCGGTGGAGCGTTGCATGTGGTTTTGTTTTGTGAAACGATGTGCTTAAAAACAGATCTTACTTTCCAAAAATCTGCCCATTTTCATTTTCAAAAAATTCGAGCTTCAGGGTTTCTCCGTCGAATACGGCGTAGGAATTGTTGTGCATCCACTCACCGAGGTTAAGATACCGGCTTTTATTGTTTTTTAAAAGGCAGTCAAGGGGCAGGTGGCGGTGACCAAAAATGAAATAATCTGCCGGAACCGTATCGAGTTTTCGGTTGGCATATTGCAGGAGCCATTCGTTGGATGCGCCCAAAAAATGGCGTGCTTCCGGATTGGCGGCGCGGCTGCGGCCCGACCAAAAATTGGCCATGCCGAAGGCGAAATTGGGGTGTAAACGCGCAAAAAGCCACTGGCAAACCGGGTTGGCAAATACTTTTTTGATGAATTTGTAGCCGTAATCCCCGGGCCCCAGGCCGTCGCCATGACCGATGAAGAACGTTTTTCCGTGCAGTTCGCGCACAATGGGATGGCGGTAGGTTGGAATGCCCAATTCTTCTTCAAAATAGCGGAAAACCCACATGTCGTGGTTGCCGGTGAAAAAATAGATGGGCAGGCCCTGATCGCGCAATTCCGCCAATTTGCCCAACAGGCGCGTATACCCTTTGGGAACCACGGTGCGGTATTCAAACCAAAAATCGAAAACATCGCCTACTAAATAAAGGGCTTCGGCGTCTGGGGCAATCTGATTCAGCCAGCGCACGATCTGCCGTTCGCGCTCGGCGCTGCTAAGGCGTGCGTCGGTGCCGAGGTGGAAATCGGAAGCGAAGTAGATGCGTTTTTTTTCAGTGTTCATATCCTGGTATGCCGGACTGTCGGCGCCGTAAAGATAAATTATTGCGATTAGTTTCTGCTTGCAGACCATACATCGGCGCCGTTTATTAGATAATTTCTAAAAATTATGTTAAAAACCATGTGGCCAAACGGCCATTCCTGCGTCGCAAGTGCTTTGCCTGATGAATGGTTGTTTCAATGAATTTGCTCAGATATTTTATCTTTGGGCTGAAAAGTGAAAGGTTCGCCCGAGCGATTCTTGTCCCTTCAATAAGTATCCGAGTTAATCAACCACCTGAGCGCTTTGAAACAGCATTGTAATAAAGAGATGAAAGATTCCGAGGTGATTCACAGTTACCTCGAAACGCAGGCATCGTTGTGTTTTAGTCTATTGTATAGCCGATACGCCTCTAAAATATACAGTAAGTGTCTTTCTATGCTCCGCGATGAAGCCCTTGCACAGGATGCAACCCAGGAAATTTTCACGAAAATTTTTCTCAACCTCTCCACTTTTGGAGAGAAAGCGAAATTTTCAACATGGATCTACTCCATCACCTATAACTACTGTATTGACTTTATCCGGCGGAAAAAGAAGCAGGTCGCTTTGTTTACCGCTGAAATTGAAAAAGCGCCCGATCGCGCAGATGAAGTGCCTGATGAAGCCTTGCTTGAAATGGAAGTGATGCAATTGCGCACGGTGCTCGACCATCTTCCAGCCGGCGACCGGGCGGTATTGCTGATGAAATACCAGGACGATTTTTCGATCCGCGACATTGCCGAAGTTCTGGACAATTCGGAAAGCGCCATCAAGATGAAAATCATGAGGGCTAAAGAAAAAGCTCAACGAGTAAAGCGTGAACTATTTAAAGAAAGCATATGAACAACTTCAAGAGAATGCAGGAAGAAGATGAGACCCGCTATGAGGAGTCTCACGAACGGCGTGTCAAATCGGGCGTGGTCGGCACCTTGGGATTTCTGCGTTTTGTCGGGCAGTTGGTGGATATTTACCTGCCCAGGGTAGTAGATGTGTTCATCGCTACTGCCGGAGGCAACGTTAGTCATGGCTCAAAAAAGCACCATCCCGATCCTGCAACAAGCGGCCCGGATGCGGAGCGCAGCAATTTTGCCCCCGGCCCCGAACTGGATGACAACCCTGCCTGATGGCGCAGCAAACCCATTTGTACAACATCTAAAACCACCATAAACATGATTTTACTTTTCCAGGAGACTTCTGTCGCCAAAGTCCAATCAATTTGGGAAATCATCGCAGAGCAATCCAAGCAATTAGCCGCTATTGTTCCTAATTTGGCAGGCGCGCTGGCAGTCATCCTGATCGGTTGGTTGGTTGCCAAATTGGTCGCAAAAGGCGTTAAACGCATTCTACAAAAAAGCAAAGTTGATAAACTGGCAGATAAATTGAACGATATTGATTTGTTTTCCAAAGCCAATTTCAAAATTGTGCCCAGTACGCTGCTCTCTAAGTTGCTGTATTACCTCATCATGTTCATTGTGTTCATTGCAGCAACCGATGTGTTGGGCATGCAATCGGTGTCCGACCTGATGACCAATTTGCTGGCGTACATGCCGCACCTGTTGTCGGCGTTTTTTGTATTTATTGTGGGGGTATTGGTGGCCGATTTCATCAAAAACATCGTATTCACCACCTGCAATTCCTTAGCCATTCCAGCTGCGGGGCTTATTTCCAACATCGTTTTTTATTTTCTGTTTCTGAACGTGACGATGATTGCGCTGACGCAGGCCAAAATCAATACGGATTTTATCCAGGACAACCTGTCCATCATCCTCGGCGGTGTAGTCCTGGCTTTCGCCATTGGATACGGATTTGCTTCGCGCAATATTGTCGCCAGTTTCCTCTCTTCTTTTTACAACAAAGACAAAGTAAGACCCGGCGATATCATCGGAATTGGCGGCATCAAAGGCAAGGTGTTGGAAATGGACAATACCTCCATCATCCTGCAAACGAAAGACCGGAAAGTTGTGGTGCCGCTGAGCAAATTGGATTCGGAAACGTTTGAGATTTTTGAAGAATAAACCACTTATTTACTTTCAACAAAACGAACATGAAAAAATTACTTTACTTCCCGCTGTTGTCTCTGATTCTGATGGCAATTGCTGGAACCCTCTGCGCCCAGGACGCTCTTGGGGCTGCTCCCGCGCCGGCGGAAGAACCGCCTGTCTGGACGAAAGGTGCCGGCATTGGGATGGATTTTGCACAATTGCTTCAAATCAACCCGCGTCAGGGCGCTGGCCAAAACCGCCTCGGCCTGGGTGGCGCGATCAACATTTTTGGCAACTACCGCAAAGGCCGCGTTGCCTGGGACAACCTCGGATCCTGGCAGTTTGGGGTGCAGCGCCTGGGTTCGGGCGTCATTTCGCAAGGCTCGGATACGAAAATCCCTTTCCAGAAAGCCATTGACGAACTGCGGTTGAATTCTAAAATCGGCTACAAAATCACCGAAAATTCCAAGTTTTTCTATGCTGCTGACGCTTCTCTGCTGAGCCAGTTAACGCCGACCTATATCGGCACGGACGACTATCCCGGCAATTTTTTATCCGACATTTCCGGCACCAACGCAGCGCCGTTGTCGAAGCTGTTTTCGCCGGCAACCATCACCATTTCGGTAGGGATTGATTTCAAACCCACCAAAAATCTGTCGTTCTTCTATTCGCCACTGGGCGGGAAATTCATCATCGTTGCGGATGATGAAATTGCAGCCCGCGGGGTGCATGGCAATCCGATTACCAAAGACGCTGGCGGCAACATCGTTGGCTTTGAAAATACATCTTCTCAATTGGGGTCGTTACTGCGCATGAACTACACCGGCAAATACCTCGAAGATCGCTTCGCCTATACTTCCGCGCTGACGCTATTCTCCAACTACCTCCTGAAGCCGGAGAACGTGGATTTAGACTGGACTAACGAGTTGGCTTTCAGCATCTTCAAAGGTTTCCTGGTTGCGCTCACCGTCAATGTTTTTTACGACGACGACGTGCTGGTGCAAATTACCGACAACGATGCGCCTAATGGAGTGAATGGCCTTGGCAAACGCGTGAGTATTACCCAGCAATTGTTGCTGAAGTACGCGCTGGTGTTTTAAGCCAACACCTCCCCAGTCTCCACCCTTGGAGGAATCAATTTATACACCACTGGCGTCACAATGCGCGACAGCAAAGTAGAACTGATTAATCCTCCGATGATCACCCAGGCCAACGGCGTGTAAAGCGGGTTGTTTTCCAGCGCGATGGGCAACAACCCGCCGATCGCCGTCAATGAAGTTAGCACAATGGGCACAAAGCGGATTTCGCCGGCTTCCCGGATGGCCGCGTCGAGTTCGTAGCCCTGGCTGCGCAACTGGTTGGTGAAATCCACCAGCAGGATGGAGTTTTTGACTTCGATACCGACTAAGGCAATGAGACCCACCACCGCCACAAAAGAGAAGGTATTGCCGGTAATGAGCAAAGCCAGAATGGCACCGATGATGCCTAAGGGGATCACCGACAACACAATCAGGGTGCTTTTGAAGGTTCTAAATTCCAGTACCAACACGGCGATGAAGGCAAAAACCGTGACGATAATGATGCTGCCCATGCCGCCAAAAGATTGTTCCTGCGCTTCTATTTCACCCGCCGCCACGTAGCGGTAGCCATCCGGGAAAGGGAAGCGATCCAACTTTTCGATCATCGAAGTATTGATGGTCTGCGCCAGGTGGCCGGTCTTCACAAAAGAAGTGATGGTCACAAACCGTTGCTTGTCGTAATGGCGAATCACAGGCGGCGAGGTCTCAAACGCAATATCAGCCAGTTGCTTCAACGGAATCGCCTGCCCCTGCACGTTGTTCACATAAAGGTTGTCGAAAACCGACAAGTCGCTGTGTGTGCCTTTCGGAATGCTGACGTTGATCACATACTCGGTCCCCCCGTCGTCATTGAAACTGCCCAATTGCAGCCCTGCGATCGCTAAACGCACCGTGCGGTCAATTTCGCTCGTGGGCACGCCCAGCAAGCTGCTTTTGTCTTTGTTGATGCGCACCCGCAGGTTGGTTTTCAGACCCTGAAGCGGATTGGTGACGTAGATAGAGCCTTCGGTCGCCCGGATCATGTCTTCTACCTGAAAAGCCAGGTTGCGCAAGGTGTCCATGTTTTCTCCAAAGACGCGGATGGCAACGGGTGCCTCCACGGGTGGCCCCTGCTCAAAGTCTTTCACTTCGATTTTCGCATTCGGGAAATCGCTGAACTCCTTACGCAGGTGGTCAATGAGCTTCACTTTCTCTTCCGTTTCGGTGTCTTCCTGAAGTTGGACGAACAACTGGGCAAACTCCGAATTGTCGTCTTCAGGGATGACGTTGTAGTAGATCCGCGGATTGCCGTGCCCCACGTTTACAGCCTGGTGTTTGATTTCGGGATAGGCCTTCAGTTTGGCCTCCACATCGCGGGTGATCCGGTCGGTTTCGTATAAATTACTGCCCGGCGCTGCGGTAATGTTCACCAAAAACTGCGGTTTTTCAGAGCGGGGAAACAAGCTGAATCCCACCAAAGGTGCCAAAGCCAGCACGCCAGCAAAAATAGCGCCGGCAACTAATAAGGATACTTTGGGCCAGCGCAGAGCTACCACCAGCATTTTGCTGTAAGAACCGCTGATGCCGCGCTTCAACAGGCGCATAAATAAGTTGCCTTCCGGGTTGTGGTTGGTTGCTAAAACGCGGCTGGCCAAAAATGGTACGATGGTCAGCGAAACCAGCAAAGACGCCAGCACCGTCGTGATCACCGCCATCGGCAGGCTACGGATGAACTCTCCCGAAGCTTCCGGCAGGAAAACCAGCGGCACAAAAGCCAGGATGAGCGTCGCGGTACAACCCACCACCGCCAAGCCAATTTGTTTGGTCGCTTCGATGGCGGCTAAGCGCTTCGGGAGTCCCTCCCGCATCCAGCGCTCGATGTTTTCCACCACCACAATGCTGTCGTCTACCAGGATGCCCAAAGCCACCACCAACCCTACGATGCTCAATTGGTTGATGTTGTAGCCCAGCAGATCCAGGAAGGTCAAGCCCATAAATAAGGACAGTGGAATGGAAACCATGACAATGGATGCAGCCCGGATACCCAATGGCAGCAAAGTGATGGAAACCAGCAGGATCGCAATGATGAAATCCCGGCCTAAGCCTTTCAGACGGCGGTCTACACTCTCCGTTTGGTCGAAGTTTTTTACCAATTGTACGGATCCCGGCAGGTTTTGCGAAAAGTCGTCGAGGATGGGCTGGTATTTTTCCTTAATGTTGGAAATATTTTCCCCTTCTTTCAATGCCGCAGTCAGGAACACGGCTCTTTTTCCATCTAAACGGGTGAGGTGACTTTCTTCGCCATAGCCGTATTCCACCTCGGCCACATCGCGCAAGTAAACGACTTTACTGCCCGAAGAGTAGACGATGGTGTTGCGGATTTCTTCCACATCTTCGTAACTCCCGCTGGTTTTGACGTTAAATTTCCGGCTGTTCAGCCAGACATTCCCGCCCGGAATGTTGACGTTTTCGCTTTGGATGGCACCCAGTACGTTGTTGATCGGGATGCCTTGCTGGGCAATTTGCTCTAAACGCAACGATACCCGCACTTGTTGGTCGGGGTAACCCCAGCTTTCAATATTTTTCAGGTTTTTTACTTTTTCCAGCGCTTTTTCCAGGCGCTCTGCCTGTTCCTCCATTTGTTGGTAAGAAGCGGTTTCGGAAACTAAGGCAACCTGAAGGATATTGACATCAGAGGGGCGGAAACGGCGCGTTTCGAGGGCGTATAATTCCTGGGGGAGTTCGCCGCGCATAGAATTGACGGTGCGAACGACTTCCTGATATTTTTCATTGACGTCCACGTTGTATTTAAAATCAACCCGGATGGAGGCCAGACCGTCGCTGATGTCGGCGATAATGGTTTTGACATCTTCCAACTCCGACAAAGCGCTTTCTAACGGATCTACAACGAGTTCTTCCATGTCTTGCGGCCCCGCACCGGGATACACCGCCACGACGGCAAAGTACGGCGACTCGATATTGGGGTCTTCGCTGCGCGGCATGTTGAGCAGCGCGCTGATGCCTACCAGGATGGCCATCACGAACATGATGAGGGTGAACTGGTAGTTCTTGACGGAAAATTCCGAAATTTTCATGGTTGTATTTTATTAAAATGGCCGCTCCGTCCTCTTTTAAAAGAAGAGCGTATTGCCAACATTTACATTAGGTTACCAATTTTCGCTACTGCGCGCTCGTATGCGTTGGAATGACTTTGATGAGCGAACGTTCGGTCAGAAACGGCGAACCGGAAGTAATGACCTCCGTCACATTTTCAAGTCCCTGCGACACGGCCACGCAATCCTTGTTGATGAAGGCAATACGAATGGCCTGTTTTTGAACCGTTTGGTTGTCTTTGGTGATGAAGACAAACGCGTCTTTGCCGTTGCCTTCCTGGAGCGCTTCAATCGGCACACATTTGACTTGGCCAAGGGCATTCGGGATGAGTTTGGCTTTTGCAAACAACCCGGAAGCCAGCGTTTTTCCTTTGGGCTGCACCCGGATCTCGATCTCGAAGGAACCGCTTCTCGGATCGGCTGCGATGGCTTTGTTGCTGACAACGCCGGTGAAAACCTCGTCCGGCCAAGCGTCGAAAACGACCTCCGCTTTATCGCCTTCCGCAATGCGTGCCCAGTCGCGATCCGGCACACCTGCGCGTAAAACCCATGCTGCGTCGCCCTGGCCGTCCATGAAAAACAGCGGCGTTCCGGGGCTGGCAAGTTCGCCTTCATTCATGAGCTTGCGCACAATGCGACCAGCGTGCGGCGCGCGGATTTCAGAAAATTTCTGGTTGAAATCGGCGATGCGCTGGTTTTCTTTGGCGACTTCATAAGCGGTGCTTGTGTTTTGCACTTGTTCTTTTGTGGCAACACTGTCGGCGTACAGGTTTTTGGCCCGTTCCCAGTCGCGGCGCGCTTTTTCCACGCCCTGGCGGCTTTGGCTCACCTGTGCGCCAATTTCGGTGAGGTCTAAGGTGGCCAACAGTTGTCCCGCTGCAACCCGGTCGCCTTCATCCACATAAATTCGCTGGATGACGCCGCCTGTTTTAAAGGAGAGCCGGGCTTCTTTTTCATTGGATACGAGACCCGATAAATAAACCGGATCGGCCACCGTCTGCGTTTTTACCTGGCGTAGTTCCACCGGGATGCGTTCTTCAGTAATTTCCGTGGTTTCGCTCTTTTTATCGCTTTGGCAAGCTGCCAACAACCAGATAATCGGGAGTAGGATGAGTATCTTTTTCATGTTATTAGGTGATTTTGTAGTTGATATTGAGGAGCTGTCCGCCACTGCAAACTGCCCACTGATAAACTGCCAACTCTTATATTGTGATTATAGTGATCAATAAACCAATTCGCGTTCCAACGCCGCCAACTGCCCCCAGAGCTGAAATGCTTTCAGGCTCTTTTGTAAATTGGCATTGGTCAATTGGGTGCGCGCATCCAAATACTCGATGTAAGAAGCCATGTCTTCGCGGTAGCTGCGTTCCACCACCCGAAAATATTCGTTTGCGGAAGCGAGTTCCTGAGTGGTCGCCTTTAGGGTTTCATACGCAGCGCGCACTTCTTCCAAGGCTACTTTTTGTTTGAGTTGAAATTGACTGACCACATCTTGCCTGCGCAGGTTCAATTGCTGAGTTTCCAATTCCACCTGGCGTTCCTGCCAGCGGTTGCGGTTGCCGTTCCAGAGGGTCCATTCCAATTGTAGGCCCGCCATGGCGTAGGGGACGTTTTTGTCAAGGTTGGAAAGGAAGCCCTGGGCGCCGAGGTCTACAAAAGCGTTCAGTCGCGGTTTGTTGAAATTTTGTTCCACATTCAGAGCCATTTGGTTCAAATTCAGTGCTTTGTCGAGTTGTTGGATTTCCTCCCGGCGTTGCACATCGGGCAATTGCAGGGCTGAAGTTGCGAGCAGCAGCGAATCGGGCGAGGGCATGTTGGCCAACTCAATGGCAGCATCCATCGGCCGGTGCAGCAGGGTGTTGAAATACGCAGCGGCATTGAGCTGTTTGGTAACGGCCTGTACCATTTCCGCTTTTACTTTGCTGATCTCGGCTTCTACGCGGAGCACCGGAGCTTTGTTGATTTTATCATTTTTCAACAGGGATTGGTTTACCCGCAGGTTTTCTTTCAGCAGCTCCAAAGCACTTTCGTAGATTTTGACGGCTTCACCGGCTTGGAGGTAGTTGAAATAAGCCGTTTTGATCTGATAAGTCAAATCCCGCTGCGCCCGGATGATCTGCAATTCCTGGATGGCCGACTTTTCCTGTTCGGCGTTGCGGCTGATGCGGAGGTCGGGGTTGATGATTGGCATCGAAGTGCGCACCCTTACATCCGCAAAATTGTTGGGCGACAACTGTTCGCGCATATTCTCCAGCATCGGAAACTGGTTGCTTTGCGTCATTTCATTGAGGGTGGCATACACCGGGTTGAGCAGGTCGCCGATGGGCAGGGCAATGGCTCGGCCACCAGCAGCAAGGGTGTAACTGCCCTGCAGGGCAATGGTCGGATAGCCGAGGCGTTTGGCAGCCTCAACCGCCGCTTTGTTCTGTTCGAGTGAGACCTGCTCCTGCTTCAACGACAGATTACTGTTCAAGCCCTCCTGCACGTAGCGTTCAATCACAGGGTGTTGTGCAAACATAGATGCGCCGGGGAGCAAGAGTAAAAACAGGACGGGTTTGGATTTCAGGAAAGTGATCATAAGAAACATTGTTATGATTGTATATTTTATGAACAGTGTTTAGTCACGGGGCAAAAAAAATGGATGAAAAGTTTTGCGTTCTTCGAGAGCGGTAACACCTTTTGGAAAGGTGTCACCTGGGCTACAACTTCGACATAGCGTCAATGAAATAAGCTAAACTATCTTCCACTAAGCAGGCTCTCATTTTTTCATCGTGGCAAACCCGGGTGCGTTGGCGAATTTCCAAAGAAACTAAGCCATGAACGCTTGCCCAGCAATGAAATGCCAATTGGTAAGCATTTTTGCCCTGAAAACGCCCGGTTTTCTGGCATTCTTCAATCAGGTTGACCACAAACCCGAAGGTTTGGTCGCCCATCGCCCATTTTTCTTCACTTTCCAACGCGTCCATTGGTGCGTTCATGATGAACATCAGGTCGTAAAATTCCGGGTTCTCCCGGGCAAAACGGATGTAGGTATAAGACAACTGCACCAAGCGCTCGAACGGATCCGGAATGCCCGTAAGCGGCTGCATGTATTCGAGCATCATCTTAAAACCCTCGATGTGCAGGGCATGAAAAAGCTCGTTTTTGTCTTTGAAATACAAATAGATGGTAGCGGGGCTGTATTCGATGGCTTCTGCAATGTTGCGCAGGCTGGTGTGCTCAAATCCTTTTTCCAAAAACAACTTTCGCGCCGTTTCTAAGATCCGATGCCGCATTTCTTCTTTTGCCCGCAATTTTCTTTCTGCAACGCCCATGGCGGTTATTGGTTATTTATTATTTGTTACTGGGAAAGTTGTCCGTTGATGGTTGATCGTTGTCCATTCAGGATTCAAAACGACGTTCATCTGATTAACGATGCAAATATACTGAACAGTGTTTAGTAAAGTCAAGTGTGGAGGGTATTTTTTTTGAAAAAAATTAAAATGAATATAAAATTGTATATTTAAGTATATAAAAATGGGCAAAGTATAAAATTTAGGTATTTTAAAGGCATGCAATTTTTTCTTAAACAACTTGAAAATGGCCTTGAGAAATCAAATTAATGGACAGTCGGAAAACCACCAACTGTGTCAACGTGTCCTTAATCGCCATCTTAACTCTTTTCCAAGCGGTATAAAAAAAACACTACCTTAATGGCAGGTTTATACTGCGATTCGCCAGGTTTTGCGCATGGCGATCTGGTAGAAACAAATGCATCTGAATTTTTTTGAGCTTGGTTCCGTAAGGATCTAATACCGATAGAAACAGAGGGCATAGCATTTCTGAAAAAAAGTGTACGGATATCCGTAAAAAAAATTACAATTACATGAAAAAAACTTTGACTTTTTTGCTCACTCTGTTCGCGGCAAGCGCGTTCTCTCAACCCGTCATTGAGTGGCAACGTGCCCTCGGCGGCAATGCCAATGATTATGGCTATTCCATTCAGCCTACTTCGGATGGGTGATACATCACGGCTGGCTACACCAGCTCGGCCAATAACGGCGATGTTGGAAACAACCAGGGTAACAGCGACTGCTGGGTTGTGAAGATGGATGCCGACGGCGATATTCAGTGGCAGCGGACCCTGGGTGGCAGCGAAGCAGACGGCGCGCTTTCCATTCGTCAAACGAACGACGGGGGCTATATTTAGGCGCTCAAACGCACTCAGATGACGGCGATGTGTCGGGGCACCACAACAACTTCGATTATTGGGTTGCTAAATTGGATGAAACGGGCGGAATTGAATGGCAACGGGCATTCGGCGGCTCGGCAAACGAGTATCTCGGTACGGTGATACCAACCACCGACGGAGGGTATTTCGTTTGCGGCATCGCCGGTTCCAGCAATGGCGATGTAGTAGGTAATCACGGATTGTCAGATGTCTGGGTGCTGAAGTTAGACGGTTCAGGGGCATTCAATGGAAAAAAGCCCTCGGTGGTTCAGGATTTGAGTACACCAATGAAGCGATACAAACAGCCGATGGCGGTTACATCATTTCTGCCTATACGCGGTCAATAGACGGTGATTTATCCTTTAGCTGGGGCGAAGAAGATATCTGGATCATTAAATTAGCGGCAACAGGCAGTATTGAATGGAGTAATACTTTTGGTGGCAATAAGCAAGATCTTTCAACTGCCATCCGACAGACAGCGGACGGAGGCTATCTCGTCGCTGGTTCAACCAACTCCACAGCAGGAGACGCCATCAGCCTCCAGGGAGGCACGGATGTCTTGGTGTTGAAATTAACACCTGCCGGTGAGCTGGAATGGCAACGAACCCTGGGCGGCTCGGAAACTGAAATTGCCACGGCTGTTGAATTAACCAATGACGGAGGGATCATCCTGTTGGCAAACAGCTATTCAGACAATGGTGACCTTTCAGGCAATTATGGCGACTTAGACTGCTGGGTTGTCCGGCTGGATGCTTCCGCCAACATCCTCTGGCAAAAATCCATTGGTGGCACCGCTGATGACCAGGGAGTAAGTATTTTCCAGACGGTAGATGGCGGTTTTATCTTCGGTGGCGGCTCGACTTCCAATGACAATGATGTCAGTGGAAATCACGGGGGGTCGATCTGTGGGTCGTTAAACTCAGTTCCGGCATCACCGGCGTCGAAGATGCGCCCGCGCCGGAATCTGCGGCTTTGATCGTTTTTCCCAGCCCGACTTCCGGCTTTGTTCATATAGTCCTCGACAGGGAAGCGACCCCGGTACATGCGGCGCTTACAGACGTGAGCGGCAAAATGCTTTACGCAAAAAACATTGACCCCGCAGGCTATCTGGATATTTCCGACCTTCCTAATGGCGCTTATGTACTCGCGGTGACAGATTCTGAAGGAAGCAGGCATTTGGGTAAAATCCTGAAGCAATAGGATGCCAGATGAAGGACGTGTCGGACATCTCCAAAGGTGTCCGACACGTAAGTACGAAAGCAATCATTACTGCGCCGCAAAAAACACCGCATTGCTAAACAAAACCTTCCCATTTTCCCAGAAACCGCGGAACAACGGGTTGTCAACCAGGTAGATGACCCCGCCTTCGCCATTGTCCTGCACCGCAAACACAGTGGTATTTTTCAGGCTCTCTTTAGCTTTGGAGCCGACGAAGCCCACCGACATGAAATCGGCGCTCAGGGTGCCTACGTTCCAGGCGTTTTTGAGAAATGGATAAGCCAAGCCATTGGTTTTCAAAGAAAAATAGTAATCTGAAAGCCCGAAAGCCAGCGGGTGCGAAGTATCCATTTTGACTTTAAACACAGCACCCGGCAGGGAAAACGAAGCCCAGCGGCGCGATTGCCCTTCGTAGACGTGCAGGCGACTGTCGAGCACCGCTTTTTCGCGCGCTTTTTCAGCCTCGGCCTTATCGTCGGAAGTCACATATTTAGTCAGCGAAAAGCCTTTTTTCTCTTCCAGCGCCGCAACGGCATAGCCGATGGCAATGAGCCTGCCGCCGCCCGACATCCAGCGGTTTAGTTTTTCGGCTGTGGCGTCGTCAATGCTGTAGCTGCCTTCGGGCAGGATGAGCAGGTTGAAGTCGTCCAAATTCAGTTGCGCCAACTCGCCGGCCGTAAAAATGCTTAGCGGATAGCGCAAGTCTTCCTCAAAATAGTGCCAAACCTGGCCAAATTCGTTGTCCGAAACATCCTCACCGCCCAGCACCGCCACGCGCGGGGCTTCTACAATACGGTAGCCATCAGAGCCAAAATCGCGCCCGGATTCCACGAAGCCGCTGCTCGCCGGATAAATTTCCTGCTGGTGTTGCAAAGCTGCCGTTTTAACGAGGGCGTCAAAATCCGGGTTTTTCCGGTTATCGCCGCGGGTGATGACGAGCGTACCGGCAGCGTAGTCCACGCCGCCCAGCTTAAACGCCGAAGTAGCGTAGCGCACGACCACTCCTTTTTGCAGCACCTGCCCCAGGAAACGCGCATTTTGCACGGTTTGCCAGCGCGCAAGGTACGCATAAGGCGCGCCTGCATTGGCTAAAGTATTGGCGTAAGCGCCAAATTCATAGCCCTGTTTCACCTCCACGCGCTGGGCGCTGGCGTAAGCTTCCAACCCATAAGCGTAGGGCAAAGACCAGGCCGTGATGTCATAAGTCAGCGAATCAGATACCTTAGTTTGTGGGTCGAGCAAGACCTGCGTCATGACTGCCAGTGGCTGGTAGGCGCTGATAACCAAATCGTTGTTGTCAATCCGGGCGGTCGTTTCTTTCCCCGTCTGGTAATCAAATGCTTTCAGACCAGCAACAGCGGCTGCTTTCCCGTAGCGGATGTTGTTTTTATCCAACAGTGCGCAAAGGGCTTTGAGCTTGCCTTTGTTGTTTGTACCTTTAATAATATAGGTCTTGAACGGCCCGGGCGGGTTGGCGCTGCTTTTTTCATAATAGCTTTTAAAATTGTCTAAAAGCCGTTGCGCATTTTGAGAAGCGACCTCCACCGTGGAAAGTGCCGTTGTTTTGTGGTGCAGCACCCGATCGTAAAGGGTCAGCGTGTCGGCATTCGGGATCAGGATTGCCCGCCCGCCGCGACTGTGCCCGCCTTGTTCGTAAGTCATGCCGATAGAGCCGAGGTAAGTCGGGTAGGTATCACCGTAACTTGGATACAACAGGTCGAAAACCTCTTTAGTGAAATACAGCCAGCCGTTGGCATCGAAGTATTTGGCGTGGTTTTTTCCGATTTCCACCTGGAAGTCCGACTGCCACTTGGTGATGTATTCATGGTAAGGCGGCGCAGCCGGTGCAAAGTAGTATGGGGAATCGTAGTACTGCTCATGGACATCGGCATGAACGTGCGGCAACCATTGGTGGTACACTTTGGCGCGTTGCTGCGACTCCACCTGCGTTTGCCAGGCCCAGTCGCGGTTCAGGTCGAAATAGTAGTGGTTTACGCGCCCGCCCGGCCAAGGTTCGCGGTGTTCTCGTGCCGCCGGGTTTGGGTCGGGGATGCGGTTGGCCACGCCCCGAAACCAGTGGGTGTAGCGCGAGTAGCCGTCAGGGTTGAGCGAGGGGTCAATGATGACGATGGTATTTTTTAGCCAGGCCTTGGTGAGCGGATTGGCCGGGTTCACCAAGTCGTATAGTACAGCCATAGAGGCTTCCGATCCCGGCGCTTCATTGCCGTGTACGCTGAAACTCAGCCACACAATGGCGCGGTCGAGCGTTGCATCTGGTGCTCCTGTTACTGTGCCTGCGCGGCGCAGGTTATTGAGGCGGATGTCTTCGATGCGCGCCAGGTTTTCCGGCGTGGAAACAACCGCAATCATCAATGGCCGCGCCTCGTTGGTGCGGCCATAGGGAACCAGCTTGACGTGGTTGCTGTTGGCGGCCACGTGTTGCACGTATTCCACCAGCAGGTGGTGCGGAGTGAAGTTTTCCCCCCAGCGGTGCGGGAGAAATTCATCGGGGGATTTTAGTTGGGCAAAAGCCGTTGTGGCGCACAAAGCGAGCAGCGCCATCCATAGCAAGTGTTTTTTCTGCATACGGGTGTTGTTTAGACGATAGATTTCAGACATTAGATTTTAGATGAAGCGGACATACAACGGGCAATATTAGCGATTGTTTTGGAAAAATTTGAGAAGCGCCGGATTTGCGTATAAAATCCCCCCGCCAGCCAAATGATTATGCTGTGAAGCGGAATGAACATCAGCTTTTGAAACAGGTAATGATCTGGTAAAAAAACTTTTACAACTACACCCGGCATGAACGTCTCTCCAAAGCAGCTTGAAATGTTTCTTTAAATTTGGTTTATTGGAATAAAATTCCGTTTTTTAAACAAATTAATTATTATCATTCTTTAAATGCGTTTGTGAATTGACCTAAACTGAATAATAAATTGGCTTGCAGGATAAAATAGCATCACAATTGGTCAAACCAATGGTAGCTATCCCCCTCTTTGTCTCCCTACCTTTGCCTTCATAATCACACGAATAGTATTCCGACACAATCACTCAAAAAAAAACAAGTTATTATGAAGGCTTTTCAAAAATTTGCGCTCAACGTTCTGTTCCTGTTTGCTTTTGCAAACCTTGCCATTGCCGGCGGCATGCCGCGCATCGAGATCCGGGAATCGGCCAGCGCAAAAAAGGTAAGCGTTGAATTAGAAAAACTCAACGCACCGGTTACCATTACGCTCGAAGATGCAGCGGGCAACCTGCTCTTCGAAGAGAAAGCGACCGGCAAATCTTTTGCCAAAACGTTCAATCTGAGCAAATTGGAAAATGGCGATTACAGCTTGGTCATCAACACCGGCCTGATCGAAACCATCCAGCCGCTGACGCTGACGGATGCCGTGCTGGTACTCGACGCAGCAAAACGCCAGGAAGTGTACGCACCGATCATTAATGTAGGCGACAACTACGTTGACCTGTCTTTTCTGAACAAGCGCTTAAGCAACGTATTTGTGGTTTTCTTAGATGCAGATGACGATGTCGTTTACCAGGAAAACATCACCAATGCGCTGAAAGTGGAAAAACGCTACAACCTGTCGCGCCTCCCGAAAGGCGATTACAGCGTAAAAGTGATTGTCGGTGACGGCGACTTCTACAAAGCGGTAGCGTTGCGCTAATTATTTGTATCTGTCTTTAGCGTCCGATAGCTGCGTTATGCTCGGCCCCAAAACTGGTCATTTACGCGAGTAAACTCTCGTTTTTGGGGCAAAACACGCCTTGTTCTCGAACGCTAAAGAACAGACACGGGCCATTGACCGGACAAATTGGTAGTAATCATTAGGCAAAATAAGTTGTGTGGCCGTACGCTCCGATTTCGGGGGGTACGGCTTTTTTTTGTGGTGTGCCTTGCTGTTGATCCATTGTAGGACAACCCTTCATCCGTTGTCAATATGACAACTTTTCCTATTTTTGTCCTTATTAATCCGGTTAACCTGAACAATGAGCCAAAGCCCATTCCATTCCGTGCTATCCCATTTCCGCAAAAGTGCGCTATCCGAACGCGATAAAGGCGATAAATTCGAGCGGCTTATGCAGACCTATTTGCAAACCGACCCGCGCTATGCCGATTACTTTACCCAGGTTTGGCTTTGGAATGATTTTCCTGCACGGGCCGATTTTGGTGGTAAAGATACCGGCATTGACCTCGTTGCCCAAACGACTTCAGGCGATTATTGGGCGATTCAATGCAAATGCTTTCAGGAAAGCGCAGTAATAGACAAACCGGCTGTTGACTCTTTTCTTTCCACCTCAAGCAAAAATTTCAAAGACGACCAGCACCGAACCCTTGGCTTTTCACATCGGCTTTGGATTTCGACGACCAACCACTGGGGAGAAAATGCTGAGACGACCATCCGAAACCAATCCCCGCCCGTCACCCGCCTCGGCTTGCACGATCTCGAAAGTGCCCCCGTAGATTGGGGGAAATTGGCCGAAGGCTTGTCGGGCGAAGCCTCCCGCGCTGCGAAAAAAATACCAATGGCGCACCAAGTCACCGCTTTAAACGCCGCCCACGAACACTTCAAAACATCGGATCGCGGCAAACTCATCATGGCTTGCGGCACGGGCAAAACGTTCACTTCCTTACAAATCGCAGAAAAAGAAACAGACGGCAAAGGGGTCGTACTTTTCCTCGTTCCTTCCATCGCACTTTTAGGGCAAACCTTGCGCGAATGGACCGCCGATGCCCAACACGCTTTCAATGCCATTTGTATTTGCTCAGATTCAAACGTAAGCCGCAAACGCTCCAAAAATGAAGATACCGACGGCTTTTCGGTCGTTGACCTGGCATTGCCCGCCTCTACCGATGTAAAGGGCATTTTAAAACAGTTTGAGCAAATCCAACACGGTGAAAGCCATCCATTGACGGTTGTCTTTTCGACTTATCAATCCATTGAAGTCATTGCGGAAGCTCAGGCCGCTTTGATAGGAAGGCAGCAAAGCGCGGAAAATTCATTCGGCGTTTTTGACCTGATTGTCTGCGACGAAGCCCACCGGACTACCGGGGTCACGCTGGCCGACGACGACGAATCGGCCTTCGTAAAGGTTCACAACAACGACTTCTTGAAAGCAAAAAAGCGGCTCTACATGACCGCTACCCCGCGCCTCTTCAGCGACGACTCGAAATCAAAAGCAGCTCAGGCCGACGCCGTGCTTTGCAGCATGGACGACGAGAGCATCTTTGGCCACGAAATCTACCGCATCGGCTTTGGCGAAGCCGTCAATCAGGGCTTGCTGTCCGATTACAAGGTGCTGATTCTCACGGTCAGCGAAGAAGACATGACCGCGCCCGTGCAAAAAATGGTGGCGGATAGCACTCAGGAAATCAATGCCGACGATGCTTCCAAGCTCATCGGTTGCATCAATGCCCTCAGCAAAAAAGTACTCGGCGACGAAGGCATTTTGAAAGAAAGCGACCCCGAGCCGATGCGCCGCGCCGTCGCTTTTTGCCAAAACATCAAAGTTTCGGAAAAAACCACCCGCATTTTCAACGAAACCAAAAACGTTTATTTCGAAAGCCTGTCCGCCGAAGCCCGCGAAGCATTGGTCAGCGTGAACGCCCAACACATTGACGGCGGCATGAATACGCCAACCCGTGACGAAAAACTTTCGTGGCTCAAAGCCGCCTCCAATGATGCCCGCGAATGTCGCATCCTCACCAACGTCCGCTGCCTTTCGGAAGGAGTAGATGTGCCTTCGTTGGATGCTGTATTGTTTCTTTCAGCCCGAAATTCGCAGGTAGATGTGGTGCAATCAGTTGGACGGGTCATGCGCCGCGCACCGGGCAAAAAATACGGCTACATCATCATCCCCGTTGTTATCCCCGTAGACATTGAACCCGATAAAGCCCTCAACGACAACGAGCGTTTCAAAGTCGTTTGGACAGTGCTCAATGCCCTCCGCGCCCACGACGACCGGTTTAATGCTACCGTCAATAAAATAGAACTCAACAAACGCCGCCCCGAACAAATCCTCGTGGGCAGACCCGACACCCGAATAGGGGACGATACGGAGTACGCCAAAAAAAGCGAACCCGGTAGCGTGGCTGAACCTGGCACAGCCGCTTATCTCCGTGCCGGCGAAAAGATCAACCGCCAACTATCCGTCCAATTCGAGCAACTCCAAAGCGTTCTGTTTGCCCGCATGGTGCAAAAAGTAGGCGACCGCCGCTACTGGGAACAATGGGCCAAAGACGTGGCCGGAATTGCCGAGCGGCATATCCAACGCATCCAAAGACTCATCCGGGACGGGGGTGAGCACGAACGCGCTTTTGCAGACTTCCTCGCAGGCTTGCAAAAAAACATCAACCCCGCCATTTCGGAAGGCGAAGCGGTAGAAATGCTTGCCCAACACCTCATTACCAAACCTGTTTTCGAGGCACTTTTCGAGGGCTATTCTTTTGTCAAAAACAACCCAATTTCGGTGTCCATGCAAACCATGCTCGACCTACTGGAAGGGCAGGCAATTGAAAAGGATGCGGAAACCCTCCAGAAGTTTTACGAATCCGTGCGTACCCGCGCCGCCGGGATTGACAATGCCGCCGGGAAACAGCGCATCATTGTAGAACTGTACGACAAGTTTTTCAAAACCGCTTTCCCCAAAATGGTGGAAAAACTGGGCATCGTGTACACCCCGGTTGAAGTCGTAGATTTTATCATTCGCTCTACCGATGCCCTGTTGCGCAAAGAATTTGGCCGCTCGCTCAGCGACGAAAATATCCACATTCTCGATCCCTTCACGGGTACGGGCACCTTTATGACCCGCCTGCTGCAAAGTGGCCTGATCCGCCCCGAAGACCTCACCCGCAAGTACACGCAGGAATTGCATGCCAACGAAATTGTATTGCTGGCGTATTATATTGCGGCCATCAATATTGAGAATGCTTACCATGATTTGGCCGAAGCGACACGTTTACGAAACCTTGAAGGTTTCGTAAACGTAGCGGGCTACCAACCCTTCGACGGCATTTGCCTCACCGACACCTTCCAACTCGGCGAAAGCGACGAAAGCGAAAAACTCTTTTCTGCCATGTTTCCCCAAAACAGCGAGCGGGTGCTGGCACAGAAAAAAGCCCCGCTGCGGGTGATTATTGGCAACCCACCGTATTCCGTGGGCCAGAAATCCGCGAATGACAACGCGCAGAATCAGGAGTATAAAAAGTTGGATGCGCGGATTGCGAAAACTTATGCCGCCGCTACAGATGCAACCAACAAAAACTCTTTGTACGATTCATACATCAAAGCCTTCCGTTGGTCATCCGACCGATTGGACGCACAACAAGGTGGCATCATCGCTTTTGTCTCCAATGGCGCATGGATTGATGGCAACTCCGCCGATGGTTTCCGAAAATGTTTGGAGAAGGAATTTTCTTCCATTTACATTTTCAATTTGCGCGGCAACCAACGCACCAGCGGCGAACTTTCCAGAAAAGAAGGCGGTAAAATTTTTGGCTCCGGCTCGCGAACGCCCATTGCAATCACTTTTTTGGTGAAAAAAGCGGAAGCGACGAGCGAGCGAGCAACGATTCATTACCATGATATTGGCGACTACCTCAACCGGGAAGAAAAACTCGGCATAGTTCAAAAATTCAACTCGGTAGAAAGTATGGAAAGCCAATGGCAAATTCTGCACCCTAACGAGCATGGGGATTGGCTAAACCAGCGTGATGATGTGTTTGGGGAGTTTTTGCCCTTGGCTGCGGAGGATAAATTTGATGCCAAATCAAAAAGTTTCTTTTTGGTCAACTCACTTGGATTGGCATCTGGACGTGATTCATGGGTTTACAATTTCTCAAAATTATACCTTGAAAGCAATGTACAACGTGCTCTTACTTTTTTCAATGAACAATCAAAGGCATTCAGGAAAGCGAAAGAATCCAACCCAAAATTGGAGGCAGACGATTTCATTGATACCGACCCAAATAAATTAAGTTGGAATCGGAATCTTAAGCAAGATCTTGAAAAATTCAAAACTCATTCATTTCGAAGAATGGGAATCATAGTTGGAAACTACCGACCATTTTGTAAGAACCAGATGTATTTTGATAAAGACTTTAATGCAATGCTTTATCAGACTCGCAAACTCTTCCCCACCCCCACCACCGAAAACCGGGTCATTTGTGTGTCGGGGGTCGGCGTTACAAAAGAGTTTTCATGTATCATTACAGACATCATCCCTGACCTCGAATTGATTGGCAAAAGCCAATGTTTCCCCCTCTACTACTACGAAGAACGCGCCAAAGCCGCGCCCTCGCTTTTCGATGGGGCGCATGAAAACGAACACATCCGTCGTGACGGGGTGTCGGATTTCATCCTCGTGCAGGCCCGCTCGCGCTATGGTGAGCGCGTGAGCAAAGAGGACATTTTTTACTACGTCTATGGCTTCCTGCACAGTCCTGAGTACCGCACGCGCTTTTCGGCGGACTTGAAAAAAATGCTGCCCAGGCTGCCCTTGGTGGAGTCGCCTAAGGACTTTTGGGCATTCAGCAAAGCCGGCCGCGTTCTCGCTGGCTTGCATCTTGGGTACGATGATTTCAAAACTGCCCCCACTGCCGAAGCCATCGGGGTGGTGGTGCGCGGTGCGGAGAGCGGGCATTTTCAAGTAGAGAAAATGCGTTTCCCCTCGAAAGACGACAAAAGCAAAATCCTTGTCAACAGCGAAATAGTGGTTGAAAACATCCCGGCCCTGGCTTACGAATACCAGGTGAACGGTAAATCAGCCATTGGATGGGTCATGGAGCGCTACGCCGTAACCACGCACAAGGATTCCGGCATCAAAAACGACCCGAACGATTGGGCGGAGGAAGTGGGCAATCCGCGCTATATTTTGGATGTCCTGCTTTCTGTGATCCGGCTGAGTGTGGAAACGGTGGATATTGTGAAGGGGCTGCCGAAGGTAGGGTTGTAATAATGATATTTCAAAATAAGGTCTGCTGTCAGATAGTTACGCAGCTTACCAGGTAACCATATGTCTAATCAGACAGGCAGTGATAACAAAATTTTCACTGGAAAATGCTTTCTAACGTTTTCAATATACTGTTTTAGGTTTTTCCTTTTATAAACGAGCATATAAGATGGATGGTGGATAGGTATAAAATTGATAGGTCCGATCTCAAAAGAAGCATAGTTAAAGCTTTCGCTAAACAAAGGCTTATGTGGAGATAATTTCTTTAAAACGAAAGATGCAACCTGTTTTCCCAGCAAGAATACCGTTGTAGGTTCTAATTTTTCCAACTCCCATTGAAAGTTAGGAAAACATTTCTCCATTTCGTATGATAGCGGATAACGCAATTTACCACCTTCCATTGGGGCACATTTGACCAAATTGGTTTTATAAAAAGACATTTTATGGCTAAAAGGCTGCTCAATTGTATGAATCAATGAACCCGAAGCGGTAAGAGAAGAAAGGGGCAGTTTTTCATCCTCATCTTTAAACTTAACTGCTGATAAGCCTACCCAAAAGACATCTGCAAGCCTAAGTTGTTCGTAAACAGGACTTTGAAAAACACTCAACCCGCAAGTCTTACAGCTTTTTTTGCAAATCTTTGGTTGAAGGTTCAAGATTAGAGAAGATGTCATTGCCATTGAGATTTATTGTACGGCAAATGTAGTCTTCCGCAACTGGATATTCAACTGCTGAATAGTTTCAAACTTCGATCCAAAAGAATATCCGAAATATCGCTAACAAGGTAGCCAGAGGTCTTGTCTATTTGAAATACACGCCTGTTTCCTTTTTGGACAAACGGCTTATCTTTCACACTTTTTCTAACAATGTCGAGCATGATTAACTCGCCGTCACCTGTTACAACGTCAATCGGGTTAGCCGTTTTCCAATTGAGTATCTGATTATACAATTGTTTAGTGGATAAGCCGCCTACAACGATGTGCGTAAAAAAAGAAAAGCTTTCAATCAGATCTTTTACCAATTCGTAGTTGGTGGTGAATACGTTGATACCAACAAAATCAGGTGCAGCTTTTGTGATTTGGTCAATTAAAATATCTAAGGGGATGCGTTGATCAACGGCATCAATCAGTTCTACCTCAATGCCATGCTGCCGTAACTGAGTCCCAATGTAGCCTAAACCAATAGGGGGCAGGGAGTCTTCATCGTATAAGAGATTTTTATGCCTAAAAAGTGGCGAATTGATGAGCAGTACTTTCATATTTAAAAATTGTATTTTCTAAGTAACTTTTCAAGCTCTACCTTAGGGGCTCGCTTGTTAATAATTGGATAGGCTTCAAGCTTCTCATTCAAGACATTCAACTCAATAATTTTTTGACTATATAATTCTTCCAACACCCATAAAAGGCCATGCACTGTTATGCCGCGCCGGCTTGATTCGTTGCGCAGACTTTTATCAGAACTAAGAATAGCCGCATTTCTTCTGGTGGCTGCCTCCAATACTGAACCGTCTGTAAAGCTCAGTCCTGGGTTGCCTTCTATAATTAAAGTAATGGCTTCGAATAAACCGAAATGATCAAGCTGAAGCTGCCCGGATTCAAGGTACACATTGACTTCATCAAGCTGAGCCTCATCAATTATTTCAGCCAGAACTTGAGGGGTGGTAACGACTACTAACTGTAATTCGTAAAAGCTTGGTAAGAGACCCAAATCTATCAAATCGAAGAAAATGCAAGCATCCTTGATGACAATTTTCCACTTTAACTGATCCTGACATAGTCGTTTCTTAAATGATTAATATCAGTATTGCACAACACCGCTGCCTTGCTTAAACTAATGATACCTTCTGACAAGCCCCGTGCGATGAGCAAATCGAAGCTTTTAGAGGCTTCTTCGCCTTTGTATTCTCCCGGTTCACCTTTTGCTCCATAGGTTTTGCTTATGTACACTACCCAGCGCTGATAGTAATTATTGGTGATGACTTCTAAGGAACGCAGCCGATGAACAATGGCACGAATGGAAATGCCATAGTATTCTTTGATTTTTATGAGCTCGTCAATGTATATGTAGGTGCGTTTCCCTTCGCCAATCATTTTCCGAAGCATGTGGCTGGGAATAAGGAAACAGGAAGAGAAAAAGTGGCACCATTCTTCCTCTATTTTATGGTTGCCTTCCAGCACAGAAAGGTTGAGAAGCAAATGGGCCAACTCGTGGATTATGGTAAAACGGATTCGCTCTATGGGTTTGCCTTTTTTATTAACTACTACTATCGGAATTCCAGTAGAGGTAAAAGCGGCGAGGCCGTCTACTGAGTCCACATCATGAATCTGCATGACTTTTATGCCATTAAGCTCCAACATTTCACTGATATTGGAGATCGGGTTATCGCCCAAATTCCATGCTTTTCGTATCTTGATAGCAGCTTTTTCAACATCTGCTTTTTCTCGAATTTCAAAACCCTCTAATGGGTTGACAAATGCGCTTTGAACATTTAGGATTTCTTCCAACTCTATATATCGTTCCACATAATCCCTCACTCTTTCAACAAGTGCATCCTCTTCCTTTTTGGGTAGAGCTGCCCGTTTTCGAAATTGTACCTGACCTAGCTCAAGGCTCTTCTTTTTCAGGAAGTAGTCGGGCTTAAGCTTGAGGGTCTTAGCAATGGAAAGCAGTACCTCAGAGGTGGGGTTCATATCTCCCTGCTCGTACTTGCTCAAGGCTTGCTTGGTTACTTTATTCCCCAGCACATTCGACAAATCCTGCAATGACATACCTGCCATTTTACGCGCAAGTTTTAGCCTGGTGCCGAAAGAGTTATCTGATTGTGGCATAAATTATTTACTTTTGTTGACAAAGATAATGATTTTGTTCATTTTGTCAACAAAGAATAAATCTAAACATGTCCGCAACCTAAATTAGGCGATATCAAAGCAATCCCCCCCGCTCGCACGCCGGCGGCAACTGAGCAAAGCCGAAGCTCTGCCTCGCGTGTCATCACTTACCAATACAAAACCTCGAAAAAATCGAATCCAACAAATCCTCCGTCCCAATCTCCCCGGTGATTTCACCAAGATACGTAAGCGCGCGGCGGATGTCCATCGCCACAAAATCGCCGGTGACGCCGGTGTCTATGCCGTGCAGTGCGGCGCGCAGGCTTTCGGAAGCTTTCAGCAGGGCTTCGTAGTGGCGGGCATTGGCTACGATGGTGCTTTCGGCATTCAGGTTGCCTTCCAGCACCGCGTTCAGGAGCTTTTCTTTCAGGTATTCGATGTTCATGCCGTTGATGGCCGACACGGGCACCCAGGCTTCGGCGGGTAGCCAATCATTGGCGTATTGCTCGTGCGTGGTGTAAGGGTTGAGGTCCATTTTGTTGGCGATGACGAGGAGCTTGGTGTCGGCGTGGACGAGTTGGGAGAGGTCTTGGCGCAGTTCGTCCGGGGAGGTGCGGATGACGTCAAAAACGTAGACGAGCAGGGCTGATTGCCGCACTTTTTCCAGGGTTTTGGCCACGCCGAGGGCTTCTATGGTATCCTGGGCTTCGCGGATGCCGGCGGTGTCAATGATGCGAAAGGGGATGCCGCCGATGTTGAGCACCTCTTCGATGGTGTCGCGGGTGGTGCCGGCGATGTCGCTGACGATGGCGCGGTCTTCGTTGAGCAGGGCGTTGAGCAGGGTGCTTTTGCCGGCGTTGGGGCGGCCTGCGATGACCGTGCTGACCCCATTTTTGATGGCGTTGCCGAGCTGGAACGACTCCAGCAGGGTGTCCATCAGCGACAGGATGCGGCGGATGAGGGCTTTCAGGTCTTCGCGGTTGGCAAATTCCACATCTTCTTCGCCAAAATCTAATTCCAACTCGATGAGGCTGGCAAAATCAATCAGTTCTGTGCGCAGGCGCTTGATTTCGTTGCTGAACCCGCCGCGCATTTGTTGGAGGGCGATGTTATGGGCCGCTTCGGAGGACGAGGCGATCAGGTCGGCGACGGCTTCGGCCTGACTGAGATCCATGCGGCCATGCAAAAAAGCGCGCAGGGTAAATTCGCCGGGCTGGGCCAAACGCGCGCCCTGCCGCACAAACAACTGGATGAGTTGCTGGATGATGTAAGGCGAGCCGTGGCAGGAAACCTCGGCCACGTTTTCGCCGGTATAAGAGCGCGGCGCGACGAACAGCGACACGACGACCTCGTCTAACAGGCGATCCTGTTCGTCGCGGATGGCACCAAAATGCAGGGTGTGCGAAGCCTGCGCGCGCAGGTCTTTGCCAGCAAATACCCGGTCTACGATGCCAATGGCTTGCGGCCCGGATAACCGGATGATGGCTATGGCACCAATGCCGGGGGCAGTAGCAAGGGCAACGATGGTATCGCCGAGGTGGCTGGCGTTGTAGGACATGATGTTGTTTATCAAGATTAAAGGAGAAAGTAAAAAGGATAAAGTAGACTCGCTCGCGCGTCGGCTCCGCCCCGCGTGTACTATTTTTCAGGCTCCGCCGCTTATTAACATTAAAAATTTAACACATTTAATTTACCCCTTCCCAAGAACATTAACGCACCGATCTGGTAGTTTAACGCTTTATTAATAGCCAGGCGGCGGCGAATTACGCTAACTTGGATGCAAAATTCAAATTTTATGAAGACACCACTCTATTCTTTCCTCTTTTTTGTTGCGATTGGGAGCTTTAGCGGCTGCTTTGTGACTTCTAAGGCTCATTCCTTTTACAAAGCGCCTGGTTTCAAACCCGACGCCACGTTTAAAATCATCAACGTGAACTCCGGAGACATTTTGCTGGGGCGCATGGAAAACTACTTGCTTAAAGAGGGATTTAACCTCGTTTCCGACAATTATATCCGGGGTGCCATTCCGGCGGGCAGAACCATCGTCAGCTCCCGCGACACCACCTACCAGGTACCCAACAGCGAGATGATGGCGGTGCGTTTCACCGACGACAAGCCGAGCGATTATGTCATTAAATACCAGTACGAGACTATATTCGGAGACCGCATCAACTTCCTGAACATCAATGTGGTCAATACCCAAACGGGAAAAACTGAAGTTTCGTTTTCTTATCCGGAAAGATCGGGCAACGGACGGACGGTCATCCGGTCGGATGATGCTTTTGCGCTTTTTGTAGCGGGTCTGAGAAAGTAAATAATTTTTATCTTCGCTGGAACTTCAGGTTGTCTACCCCCGGCTTGTTGCATTTTCACCAATACCTGTAAAAATGATGCGAAACCGCCTGCTGCCTACGCATATTTTTGCGATCCTGATGATGGCGGTCAGCATATTTTTGCTGATTACAGCCCGGGGGCTTCACCAGGCACTTGCCCAAAACGAGGACAGTTCAACGAGCCCAATAGTAGCCTTCAGAAATGCTTTTACCTTAGTTGCCATAACATTGATCGTCTTGTGCATTGGCTTGATTGCCTTAAAAAAATGGGCTATCCCCGGTTTTCTCGTTATGCTGTGCCTGGGCGGAATTACCCTGGCATGGGGAATTTACTGGCTGGCGGGTGAATTAAAAAATGAACCTACCCCATTGAAGATAGTAGTTGGTTTTTCCGTACTGATCTATACCCTGCTGATATCGGGAATCCTTTTTCTCACGAATGCCCAGGTCTTGGCACTTTTTCATAGAAAGGAGAAACCCAAAGAAGAAATGCCGGATATTTTAGACCAGTTTTAATCAGCACCGATTCTTATGTTTAGACACCGCCTGAACCTGATACAAATTTTCGGCATCATGACGCTGGGGATAGCGCTGAGCCTGCTCCTTGTTGCCTGGGCATTAAACGGAGAAGCTTACCGGAGTGAGGATCGAATTGACCGGGATAGCCTCTGGGGGCGTAACGGATTTATCATCATTAGTCTTTTACTTGCGGTGCCGGCGGTTGGCCTTTTGATCCGTAAAAAATGGGCAGTGACCTTTTTGATCGTTCTTTTTTGGGTGGCAATCTTTGGCTGCATTGGCCTTTTTGTGCTCGCGTTTTTCAACACTTCTCGCACTGATGTTGAAGGAATTGCTTTATTGGCTGGTTTTTTCATTCTGATCCTTGCTTTTTTTTTAGCCGGAATTTTGTATTTAAACAATGCCTGGGTGCTGGAGTCTTTCCCGGGGAATGGAGGGGAAAAGGAAGGGTTGGCTGATGTTTTGGATCAATAAAAGTTGTATTTTTGTTGAAAATCTAATTAGTGTCTGTCTTTATAGTCCGATAACTGCGTTGCGTTTCGCCCCAAAATCGGTCATTTATGCGAGTAAACTCCCGTTTTTGGGGCGAAACACGCCTTGTTCCCGAACGCTAAAGAACAGACACCCGACTAAATAGACAGACACTAATTATGCCCAGCGCTACAGATTATATTGCGAGGGAAGCCGTGTTAAACGCCATCAATCAGATGCCGGATCGCATCCCAATTGATGCCTTGCTCGATGAAATTATCTATTTGTATAAAGTAGAAATTTCTCTACAAAAATCAAGTAAAGGAGAAGGTATTTCATTGGAAGATTTTCGTGAAAAAGTAAAATCATGGCCAGCGTCCGAATAATCATTACCTGTCTAACATCTAACACCTATAGCTCACCATGACTGACAAACGCCTTTTCCTGCTCGACGGCCACGCTTTGGTTTACCGGGCGCATTATGCTTTTATTGCCCGGCCCCTCATCAATTCCAAAGGCATCAACACCTCGGCAGTGACGGGTTTCACGCGGGCGCTGTGGGACCTGATGCAGTCGCAAAAACCAACGCACATTGCCGTGGCTTTCGACCTGCCTTCGCCCACGTTCCGGCACAAAATGTACGAGCCGTACAAAGCCAACCGTGAATCGCAACCCGCAGACATCACCACGGCCTTCCCTTACATTATGCAAATCGTTCGGGGGTTCAAAATACCGATTGTGACCGCCGAGGGCTACGAAGCGGATGACGTCATTGGCACCTTAGCCAAACAAGCGGAAAAAGAAGGCTATACCGTGTACATGGTGACCCCCGACAAAGACTTCGGGCAGTTGGTTTCCCCAAATATTTTTCTCTACAAACCTTCCCGCCAGGGCAACGGCATTGACATTTGGGGCGAAAAAGAGGTGACGGAAAACTGGCAGATCAAACGCGTGGATCAGGTAGCCGACCTGCTCGGCCTGATGGGCGACAGCGTGGACAATATTCCGGGTCTGCCGGGCATTGGCGAAAAAACAGCGGCCAAACTCCTGGACCAATTCGACACGGTAGAAAACCTCATTGCCAACGCCGATCAATTGAAGGGCAAGCAAAAAGAAATTGTCGAACAATTTGCCGAACAAGGCTTATTGTCTAAAAAATTAGCCATCATTGATACTTCAGTGCCCATTCAGTTCGACGCCGAAACTTTCAACCTCGACCCTTTAGACCGCGACCTTTTATCTGCGGTGTTCAAAGAACTGGAATTCCGGAGCTTAGCCAAACAAATCCTCGGCGAAGACGAAGAAGGCGCGCCGATACCTGCACCCGTTTCCCGGCAAGGCAACCTGTTCGACGACCAGCCGGCCGCCAGCAGCGTCCCCCAGGTCAAGACAACCAGCCTTTCCGCCCATTCGGTGGCGGAGCACGACATTTACAACACGCCCCACGACTACCACTTAGTGGAAACCCCGGAACAACGCACTGCGCTGCTGGCTTTGCTGGGAAAACAAAAGCATTTTTGTTTCGATACGGAAACGACCAATATTGACCCCAACTTAGCGGAATTGGTCGGCATGTCTTTTGCCGTCAAGGCGAAAGAAGCGTATTATGTGCCGGTGCCCGCCGATCGCGCTGCTGCAACGGCTTTGGTTTTGGAATTCAAAGCGCTGTTTGAATCAGGCAGCATTGGGAAAACGGGTCAGAACATCAAATATGACGCCATCGTGCTGAAGAACTACGGCGTGGAAGTGGAAGGCCATTATTTTGATACCATGGTGGCGCACTACCTGCTGGAACCGGAACAGCGCCACAACATGGATTATCTGTCGGAAACCTTCTTGAAATACAAGCCCGTTTCCATCGAAACGCTGATTGGCAAAAAAGGCAAAGGCCAGCTCACCATGCGCGATGCGCCTTTGGAAAAAGTGAAAGAATACGCCGCCGAAGACGCCGACGTCACGTGGCAGTTGCGCGAATACTTAGAGCCGACCCTGAAAACAGAAGGATTGGAAACCCTGTACGAAACCATCGAACGCCCGTTGATCCGGGTGCTGGTGGGCATTGAAACCGAAGGCATCAACATCAACAGCGCATTTTTGGAAAAATACTCGGAAGAACTGAATACCGGCATTCTGAAAGTGGAAAAAGAAATTTATGAACAAGCCGGCGTTCATTTCAACATCGGATCTCCGAAACAGGTGGGGGAGGTGCTGTTCGAGCGCCTGAAAATCCCGTATCGCTGGAAAAAAACGCAAACCGGACAATATTCCACCGACGAAGATAAGCTCTCGGAGTTGTCTGCCGCGCATCCCATCATTGAAACCATTTTACATTATCGCGGGCTTTCGAAACTAAAATCTACCTATGTGGATGCTCTGCCGCGCTTGGTGAATCCGCGCACAGGCCGGGTTCACAGCTCGTTCAACCAGGCGCTGGCTGCCACGGGGCGGTTAAGTTCCAACAATCCGAACCTGCAAAACATCCCCGTGCGCACGCCGGAAGGCGCGAAAGTGCGCGAGGCATTCATCCCCCGCGACGCCGATCACGTCCTGCTTTCTGCCGATTATTCGCAAATTGAGCTGCGGTTAATCGCCGAACTCAGTGGCGACGAAGCCATGCTGGAAGCTTTCCAGGCCAACCAGGACATCCACAGCGCCACCGCAGCCCGGGTGTTCGGCGTGCCTTTTGAGGAAGTGACGCGCGAGCAACGCTACCGCGCCAAAACCGTAAACTTCAGCATCATTTATGGTGCAGGTGCTACCAACCTGTCGCGCCAGTTGGGCATCAAGCGCACCGAAGCGACGGATTTGATCAACCAATACTTCAGCCAATACAAAGGCTTGAAGATCTATATGGAACACGTGGTGGAAGAAGCCCGGAAAAATGGCTACGTCATGACCCTCATGGGCCGCCGCCGTCACCTGCGCGACATCAACTCGCACAACGCCCTCGACCGCAGTCTGGCGGAGCGCATTGCCATCAATACGCCCATACAAGGTTCCGCTGCCGATATGATCAAAATTGCCATGATCGGTATCCACGAGGACTTGAACGCGGGTAATTTCCGTTCGCGGATGATCCTCCAGGTACACGACGAATTGGTTTTTGATGTGTATAAACCGGAATTAGAAGCCATCAAACCCATTATCGAAACCCGCATGAGCAAGGCCATGCCGAACCTGAAGGTGCCGATTTTGGTGGAGATGGGGGTTGGGGAAAATTGGCGGGAAGCGCATTAGGGAAGTTTGCAAGGGGCAAGTTAAACCAAATGCCGCAGCACCTCATCATCCTCGTTTTCTTCCTGCTCTAATTGCATAATGTCAGAAAACGCCGCGTATTCTGCACAGCAGATAGCAGGGAAAGTAGCCAGAAAACCGACTAACAGCGCTACCACCCCCATTGCAGCGATAAAGCCCAAAGCAATGGAAAACAAAAATATCGTAAACCACCTTTTGGAAATGATCTTTCTACTGGCTTCCATGGCTTCGCTGGGTTCCATATTATAAAACACAACGAAAAAAGGCGCAGCACTGTAAGCAATACTCAGGTAGATGGCGGGGATCAGGAGCAACAATGCCCAGAATGGAAATATAAAATCTCCTTCGATAAATATCCTCGAAATGGTGTGTTGAATATCCGAATCCAAAATCAATCCGTCAGCTCCCCAAAAAAATGAAATAAGCATGACCAGCAAAAACGGAATGGCGGCAGCTATTATGATCAATCCGGTTAAAGCAGATACGATCGCCAGGTTGCGGAAGTGATCGAAGCCCTTGAAAAAATCACCGAAATAGATTTCAGGCGCTCCTGTGCTGATCTTGTGCGCAACAAGAAAATAGCCTGCCATCAGACAAGGCAAAAGTAGCGTATTGGCGGCAAAGGTAACGATGATCGAAAGATCATTGGAGGACCCGCTAACGGCCAGGTAGATCAACGTAAAGGCAATGAAAAGACCTGGCTGTTTCCAAAAAATATTGAAACCACGTTCGATATAAGTTCCGAAAGCAAATTCATAGCCGCGTGTCTGGATTTCGCGAATTCTTTCCGTTGCAGGAGTCATGGCTTGGGTTTTGGTAAATGAATGTCTTGAAATGAATAACGTGTTCAATATGCCCCTTTCCGGGGTTCTTTGTTTGTAAATACCGACAAAAAAATCAAAACATTATACCAAAGCAGGAAAAAGTTATCTCTTACCACGTCCCATATAAATAACCACTTTCCGGATTTTTCCCTTTCACCCCCCGGAAGTAATTGTCAATGAATGCAAAATCCGCGTTCGCGTCGTCCGTTGTGTAAAATGGGGCGCTTACGCTCACAACCTTATTGGCATAATCAAATTTGCACAGCAGGATCGGAACCCCTGCGCCTTTGGCAATATAGTAAAAACCCGTTTTTAACTTTTCTACCCGGCTGCGGCTGCCTTCCGGTGCAATGCACAGGGAAAAGTTTTTGTCTTCGTGAAAAGTGTCTACCACGGCGTCCACAAAATTGCTACGTTTGCTGCGATCAACCGGATAACCGCCCAGCCAGCGGAATAACGCACCAAACGGGGGGCGGAAAAGCGACTCCTTACCTGCGTATTTGACGTTCAATTTCATCGAGCTTCGAACCAGCAAGCCCAAAGGGAAATCCCAGTTGGAGGTATGCGGAATAACGATGAGCACATAACTTGGCGGCAAGGGCCAGGTTTCGGAGGCTGTTCGCCAACCGATTATTTTCAGGATAAAGGCGCTAATTACACTCCACATAAGCAAGTATGGGTAGGTGATCAAAATAAAAACAAGCGGTGATGAGTCGCCCACAATGCAGGCGCTACATAAAAATAGCCTGCCAACTTACACATAAAATCTACGAATGACAACAACTCTGCGTCTATGTGTTAATTTTGTCTTCGATATTTAAGGAACGTGTCGTAAGTAACTTCCCTGTTTGGGTGGTCTCTTTTTTGGCTACGCCGAACTTCGTTTCGCCATGTTCCTAGCAAAAAAAGTACACCACCATGTACCTTCTAATCCTTAGTTTCCTGACTGCCTTTGGCTTAACTTACTTTGCTATACCTTCTATTGTCAAAATTGCCCGGACCAAGCACTTGTTTGACGAACCCACCGAACGCAGCTCGCATACGGAAAATACGCCTTCCCTTGGAGGGATCGGCATTTTTGCAGGTGCTATTTTTTCGATTGTTTTGTGGACGCCGTTCGGAGATTTTGGCGATCTTCAATATATTCTTTGTGCGTTCATCATCATTTTTCTCGTCGGCGTCAAGGACGATATTGACCCCATGTCGCCTTTAAAAAAATTAGCAGGTCAGCTATTGGCCGCTTTTATTCTGGTCTTCAAATCGGGTATTGCTTTCAGCAGTTTGTACGGCGTTGCCGGTTTTTATGAAGATCTCCCGCTCTGGCTCAGCGCCATCATTACTTTGCTGACCATCCTGCTCATTACCAATGCTTTCAACTTAGTTGACGGCATTAATGGTCTGGCGGGTAGCATCGGCACCCTGATCATCACAACTTTAGGCTGCTGGTTTTTTATGACCGGTGCCATCGAATTAGCCATCGTTGCGTTTGCAACAGCAGGTGCGGTAATCGCATTTCTGAGGTATAATTTCACCCCGGCTCAGATTTTTATGGGAGACACCGGATCCTTAATGATCGGCCTCATCTGTGCAATTCTGGCCATTCAATTCCTGGAGATCAACCATCGGCTCGATAACACAAACCCGTATAAGTTTCAAGCGGGGCCGGCAGTTATTGTAGGCATCCTTATCCTGCCGCTCTACGATACCCTGCGCGTTTTTTTTACGCGAATCATGCGCGGTGCCTCGCCATTTCGACCCGACCGACGTCATATTCACCACCTGCTCATTGATTACGGCATGAGCCACATGCGCGCAACCGCTGTGCTGACCGCCGCCAATGCCTTGTTCATCAGCTTTGTTTTCATGATGCACGACCGCATTGGCATGCATACCTTATTGCTGATCCTGCTGGCAACAGCCTCCTTAGCCACCTATTGGTTGCACCGCAGTGTATTGCTCAAAAAAGAACCATCTGCTGTATGAAAACCTTATTGTTCGTTTTTATCGGTGGGGGAGTGGGGAGCGTTTGCCGCTATGGCATCAGCCGGATGTTTGCGCACGTTCCTCCGGTATTCCCCTGGGCAACCTTTTTTGCCAACGCAATCAGTTGCATCCTGCTCGGTTTTTTGGTGGAATGGAGCGCCCGGGGTTGGTTGTCCAACGACCAGCGTATGTTGCTCATGACCGGCTTTTGTGGCGGATTTAGTACGTTTTCCACCTTCACCAACGAAACCTATTTCTTGTACCAGCGCGGATTGTTTGCCGCGATGGGCAACGTCGTGCTCAGCTTGGTGATTTGTATGATTTGCCTAATTTTGGGCATGAAGCTGGCTGCGCGGGTATGATTTTCCAGTAAACCTTATCTTCGGCACGAATTTTACCAACGCGTATTTTGAGATTCGCCCTAACAATTTGATTGTATGAAATTTACACACGAAATCCTCGACCGGCTCGATTTGCTGGAAGCCAAGTATACGACTATGGGTCAGGATATGCTGTCTTACTTAGATGGCTTGCTGCACGCCGATTACCTGACTTATTGGGACTATATCCACTTAGACACCCTGCTCAGCCTGCAAAATCCGCGAACCCCCCTGCCTGACGAACGCATTTTTATCCTGTACCACCAGATTACGGAGTTGTATTTCAAACTCATCATCCAGGCCATCGAACAATTTATTTTTGATGAAAAACAGAACCTGACTTTTTTTAAACGCCAGTTGCAACGCGTAAACCGCTACTTTGAACATCTTATTGATTCGTTCGATGTTATGGTAGATGGGATGGATAAAGCAGAATTTTTGCAATTTAGGATGAGCCTGTTGCCGGCCAGTGGTTTTCAATCGGGGCAATACCGGAAAATTGAAATCCTGAGCGCCGATCTATACAACCTGGTTCATTTTTCGCAAAAATCAGCGTTGTCGCCCGAATCGCCCATAGAGTCGCTGTATGGCGCACTCTACTGGAAAAAAGGCGCTACCGAACTGGCTACCGGCAAAAAAACCCTGACCCTGAAACAATTTGAACAAAAATACGCTTCGGAATTCATCGAGCTGGCCAACCGGGTCAAGCCCTCCAATATCTGGCAGGCTTACCTCAAATTTGACCCGGAAACCCGCGAAGATCAGGAACTGAAAGACCTCCTGCGCGCTTACGACTTCAACGCCAATATTCGTTGGCCGCTGGTACACCTGCGTTCGGCAGTACGTTATTTAGACAACAAACCGCATGTGATCGCCGCAACCGGGGGCACCAACTGGCAACAATACCTGCCGCCCAAAGAACAACGCATCGTTTATTATCCGGAACTCTGGAATGAGGCGGAATTGGAAAGTTGGGGGAAGAAGACGAGGATGTAGCGTTTTTTTAAAATATGCAAGTTTGCAAGGGCAAGGGGCAACCTGAGCGTGTAGATTAAATTTGCCAACTTGCTTTTTGCCAACTTGCCTGTTTGCCAATTTGCACACTTGTCAATTTAATTTAAAAAAATGAACTACCTGTCGCTTGAAAATGTGAGCAAAACATACGGAGAGAAAGTGCTGTTCGACCGCATTTCTCTTCAAATTGGCAAAGGGCAAAAATTAGCGCTGGTGGCCAAAAACGGCACCGGCAAGTCCACCCTGCTGCGCGTGATTGCCGGTCAGGAAGCACCCGAAGGCGAAAACAGCAAAATCCTGTTGCGTCGCGACGCCAAAATCGGCTATTTGGAACAGGATCCTTTTTTCTTTGATTCGCACACCATTCTGGAAGCGGTGCTGGATTCGGACAATCCGGTTATTCAGGCCATCCGACACTACGAAGAAGCGCTGTTGTTTTCGGAAAATGAAGCCGAAATGCAGGCAGCACTTGCGAAAATGGACGACCTGAAAGCCTGGGACATGGAAGCCCGGATCAAAGAAATCCTTTCCAAGTTTGGCATCACAAAATTGGGCCAACCTGTGCGCACGCTCAGCGGTGGCCAGCGCAAACGATTGGCTTTAGCCAAACTGATTATTGACGACCCCGAATTCATTATCCTCGACGAGCCTACCAACCACTTAGACATTGACATGATCGAGTGGCTGGAGGAATACCTGTCCCAGCCGAACATCACCCTGCTGATGGTGACGCACGACCGGTATCTCTTAGAGCGCATCTGCAACAATATCCTGGAATTAGAGCATGGAGAACTCATTCGCTACACCGGCAACTACAAAGATTTTTTAGAAAAAAAAGCCATCCGCCAGGAAACGCAGGGCGTGGAATTGGACAAAACACGGAAGCTGCTGAAAAGAGAGCTCGACTGGGTAAACCGCTCCCCCTCAGCGCGCACTACTAAAGCCAAATCCCGCGTGGACGCCTATTACGAATTGGATGAGAAAGTGTCGGGCAAACAGGTGGACAAAGAAATCCAGATCGAAATCAAAGGGCAGCGACTTGGGAAAAAAATCCTGGAATTGCACAACGTGGGCAAACGCTTTGGCGAAATGCCCATCGTGGAGGGTTTTTCCTATAAATTCAAAAAAGAAGAACGCGTAGGCATCCTCGGCCCTAACGGCGTGGGCAAATCCACTTTTCTGAAACTTATCACCGAAGAGTTGCGCCCCGACAGCGGTAAAGTCGTCGTGGGTGGCAATACCGTTTTTGGCTACTACTCGCAGGAGGGCATCCAGCTCAAAGACGACAAACGCGTCATCGAGGTCATTCAGGATATTGCCGAGTTTATTCCGCTGGAAAAAGGCCAAAAAATTACAGCCCCGCAAATGCTGGAGCGCTTCCTGTTCAGCCGAAAACAGCAACAAGTCTACGTTTCGCAACTCAGCGGCGGCGAACGGCGGCGCCTCTACCTGCTGACCTTGTTGATGAAAAACCCCAATTTCCTCATCCTCGATGAGCCGACCAACGACTTAGACATCCTCACCCTGAACGTGTTGGAAGATTTTTTGCTCGAATTTCCGGGTTGCGTCATCATCGTATCGCACGACCGCTACTTCATGGATAAACTCGTGGATCACATGTTCATTTTTGAAGGCAACGGGCATATCCGCGATTTTAACGGCGACTACTCCGATTACCGAAAAGACCTGAAAGAACGCGAACGCGAACAACGCCGCGTTGATCGGGCCGAACAGTTGCAAAAGGAAGTAGCCGCGCAACCCCAACAAATTCAACGCCAACGCACGCAGGAAGAGCGCAAGGAATTGAACCGCATCGAGAAGGACATCGCCAAACTCGAGTCCCGGAAAGTGGAAATCATAGCGTTGTTCAACCAGAGCGATATTGCCCTCAGCGACATCGAAAAACTTTCAAAAGAGCTGGCTGTTGTGACGGAAACGCTGGAAGAGAAAGAGATGAAGTGGTTGGAATTATCGGAGTAAGAATGCGTTTCCCGTCGTAAAATGTAAAAAATCGGTTGACAGAACTGCCTGACTTTCGGGCTGTTTCGATGCTTTTCTCTGCAAAAACCCTTAACCTTGCGAAGATTTTCCTATTTTGGGCACTACTATCCACACAATCTCACGCCAATATGGGTTTGCCCCTTGACAAAAAAACGGTTCTCCACGACTATTTCATTTGCTGCGTCAGCCGTGAAATCAGCCTGAGCATCCGGAAAGAAGTGCTAAACGGACGAGCCAAATTCGGCGTTTCCGACGACGGCAAAGAACTCTTCCAGATCGCAATGGCCAAGGCTTTCAAGCCCGGAGATTTCCGCGCCGACTACTATCGTGGCCACACCCTGTTGCTGGCGCTGGGCATTGCTTCTATTGAAAGCCTGTTTGCACAATTGTATGCTGACTGCGAAAATGACCCTTTTTCCGGGGGGCGGCAAATGAACAACCACCACGCCACCCCAATGCTGACCGCCGATGGCGAATGGCTGCCGCACAAGGACATGTACAACCTCTCTTCCGACATCTCCACCACAGGCGGGCAAATGGCCCGGGGATTAGGATTGGCTTTTGCCTCCAAACGCTACCGGGAAGATGCACAACTCGGAGAAACGCAATTTTCTAACCAGGGCAACGAGGTTTGTTTTTGTAATATCGGCGACGCCAGCACTTCCGAAGGCGTTTTTTGGGAGGCCGTCAATGCGATGGGCGTTTTGCAGGTGCCGCTCGCGGTGACCGTTCAGGACGACGGCTACGGCATTTCGGTGCCCAAATCCTATCAAACCACCAAACAAAGTATTTCATTGGCGTTGGAAGGCTTTCGGCTCAACGAAAAAGGTGAAGGCTTCGACATCTACTGTATCCACGGATGGGATTATCCAACCCTCTGTGAAACCTATACACACGGCATCGAAAAAATGCGCCAAACCCATATCCCGGCGGTTTTTCACGTCGAGGAACTGACCCAGCCGCAGGGGCACTCTACTTCCGGCTCGCACGAGCGCTACAAATCAGCAGAACGCCTGCAATGGGAAGCCGACTACGATTGTAACCGGCAGTTTCGGCTGTGGATTTTGGCGCAAAACCTTGCCGGCGAAGACGAGCTCAAACAAGTAGAAGCCGACGCAAAAGCCGAAGTTCGCGCAGCGCGGGAGCGCGCCTGGGCCATGTTTGAGACGCCACTGATGGATGACCTTCAAATCCTGGACGACATTTATGCCCGCTTAGCCGACAGTTTAAATGCAGACGGGGCTATGCAGCAAATCTACAAAGAGCTGCGAGCCGCGCGCAACCCCGTTTATTCCGAAATTCTGAGGGCTGCACGGCGCATGAGCCATGCCCTGCGGGGCATAAATACTGAAGCAGCCGAAGACCTGCGCAATTTTGTACAGCAAAGGTTGGTGCGCGGAAAAGAACGTTATGGCAGGCATTTATACAGCGAAAGTCCTCATTCGGCTCTCCGCGTTCCGGTGATCCATCCGGTTTATTCCGAAACTTCGCCCATCAAAAACGGTTTCGAGATCATCAACGCTTTTTTCGATGCGGCTTTAGACAAACACGCGAATCTGTACGCATTTGGGGAGGACGTCGGCAAAATTGGCGGCGTCAATCAGGGTTTTGCCGGTTTGCAGGCCAAATACGGTGAAGCGCGCGTCTTCGACACCGGCATCCGGGAGTGGACCATCATTGGCCAGGCCATCGGAATGGCGATGCGGGGCCTGCGACCCATTGCCGAAATACAGTATTTAGACTACCTCCTCTACGCTTTTTCCGCGCTTTCCGACGATTTAGCCACCCTGCGCTACCGCAGCAACAGCATCCAGGCGGCGCCGGTGCTCATTCGCACGCGGGGACACCGGTTTGAAGGCATCTGGCATTCCGGTTCGCCGATGAGTGTGTTGCTGGGCGGGCTGCGCGGGATCTACATCCTCACGCCGCGCAATTTTGTACAGGCAGCCGGCTTGTACAATACCATGCTGCAATCGGACGACCCGGCGCTGATGATCGAGTGCCTCAACGCGTTTCGCCAGAAGGAACACCTGCCCGACAATATGGGGGAATACACCGTGCCGTTGGGCATGCCGGAGGTGTTGCGGGAAGGAACCGACTTGAGTATTGTGACCTACGGTGCCTGCGTCCGCATTGCCCTGGCGGCCTGTGAACGGCTGGAAGAAGAAGGCATTTCGGCAGAGGTGATTGACGTACAAACCCTCCTGCCTTTCGACATCGAAGGCCGGATTGGTCAATCGTTGTCCAAAACCAACCGCATTATCTTTTTGGATGAAGATGTGCCGGGTGGCGCCACCGCGTATATGATGCGCGAGGTACTGGAGAAACAGGGCGGGTATTACCACCTCGACGCAATGCCCGTCACCGTCAGCGGGCAGGCACACCGCCCCGCTTACAGCTCCGATGGCGATTATTTTTCCAAACCCAATGTGGAAGATGTCTACGAAGCGGCTCTTAGGATGATGCAGGAAGCCGACCCAGGCCGGTTTTGAAACATCAATTTCTCCTCAATTCCCCAGGAACTTGCCGTTGTATTTGTATACAGCAATCACCAAAACGGTGAACAACAAGAAGAAGAGGAAGAAATACAACATGCAATATCCTTTCCTGCCTACATTTTGAATATCTGACATGACCGGCGTTTTAGAACGAGTGTGAAACCATTAGACTTGTTGCGACGGGAATCATCGCGGGGTGGAAATGGCTCTTTTTCGACCACTCTTCGCCTTTTTTTCGTCACAGAACAGGGCTATGCTCCTCAAAAAACGCTATGATTGGTCGAAAAATAGCTCATTCCCCACACCACGCTGCCCCATCGTAACAAGTCTATTTTTACGGCTGCAAAGATGTACAAAAAAACTGATGCGCCAATGAGGTAGGGGATTTTTTGAATACCTGATCAACCGAATGTTAAAATCTTGATCTGAAGGAAACAAGACTTGACCTCTTCGTTCTCAATCAGGCTGAAAATGATTGGCTCAACTTACTCAACCCATCTTCAGGCAATCAAGTAGATAATGACGGAAATGGTTTCATTGATGATTTTAGAGGCTGGAACTTCCACGGCTAATCTTTTCCCGAATCCTGCCAATACACAGGTTTCGCTTGCGCATACCGAAAGGCTGAGCGGCGATATTGTCGTCACCCTGTTCGACGTGCATGGCCGGGAAAAACAAACCACCCGTTTTGAAGAAGGGCAGGTTTTTTCACTCGAGGTAGCTCAGTTGCCGCAAGGCGTTTATTTCCTGTCTTTAATCCATAGCGGGCAGGTTATTTCGCGGGGTAAAATTTTGATAACAAGATAGGTATTGGTTGTTTCAACCACACTCATCCACTACGCCGGATTCACTCCGGCGTAGTGGCTTTTCTGTTTTATTATTTCCAAAAAAACTCAGACATGGCTAAGTTAATACTCCTCGGGGTGTGTGTGCTTACAAATCACATTTGCACTTGGGCAAACTACATTTATGAAGTCCATAGATATGAATAATGGATCAGATAGCGGGTTTCAAATTGTAGGTATGGAAGATGGGTATCTACTAGTAGTAGGTTCTCTTTGTGCAAATAATTCTGTGAACTGCTTAGGTTTTTTAAGGATTGACTGGGAGTTCGAAGACATTTACTATAAAAAACAACATGGAGTTTATCCTAATGAGATAAAACTTGGGGGAGTTCAATCTTTCACAAGTATTTCTGACCAATATTATTTTACTGGAAGTATTTATGATGAAAATCAAAGTCCCCAAATATTTTTCATGGAATTCGAACCGAATACAGGCGATAGTCTTTTTACAGTTTCCCGTGGCGGACAATATCACGATTTCGTTCGAGCGATTGTGCCTGCCTCCGATTCCACACTCGCATTACTAAATTACAAAACCATAAGTCCAGGACAGGATATAATAAGTTTGGAAGGAATAGATACCGAAGGCAACGTTATTTGGGAAAGCATATTCGGGCAGGAGTACAGCTACATCAACCCCCAATCTCTTACCCGCCTCAGCAATGGAGACTTGCTGTTCGTTTACAGCACTTGCAGCATACCAAACGCCAGCTCGCTTTGCAGTGCACAAGGCTACGACCTCACCATGACCCGAACGGATGCCGAAGGCCATGAACTCTGGACGCATAATTATCCTGCATCGGTATTGAGTACCTCAAGTCAGGTATTGGCTGTGGACGATGGCGGCTTTGTAGCATCGTGGACTAGAGACTTTTGGTTTGAGTTGGACAGCCTCATTGCTTTTCCGCCATCCGTGTTGTGGTTCAACGCCGAAGGCGAACTGGTCAACAGCTACTATTTTCCTGCCAATGATTACAAGCGGACATTAATTAACCTCTATCGCACGGCCAATGGCGACATTATTGGCATGGGCTCCATCAACCTGCTCGACGAAGACCTGGGTGTTGCAGGCTGGATATTCCGACTTAATCCGCAAGGCGAATTACTTTGGGAACGGCGTATCGCAGACCTGACCCGTCCTTACCTGCGCAGTTGGTTGAGCAGTGCTGTGGAAAATGCAGACGGCAGCTTAGTTTTTGTGGGGACAATTTTGGATACTTATGCAGATCAAACGCCTGTTATTAATGACTACAACGTCTGGGTAGTCAAATTAGACAGCGAAGGCTGCCTTGAGCCGGATTGCGGTACGTATCAGGTCATCACGAACACAACAGCGGAGGTTGTTCCGGCCGGCAGCCCGGAGTTGCGCATTTACCCCAATCCGGCTCGGGGTGCTTTTCAAGCCAGCATGGAAAGTTTTCAGCAACCGATCTATCCGGCTGTTATTGCGTTAAGCGATATGAATGGGCGCCTTGTACGGCAGGTAGAGCAATCCGGGAATGCCGACATAGATACGGCGGGCTTGCCGCCTGGCATTTATGTGGTGCAGGTGCGTACAGCAGCGGGGCAGACGGGGGTAGCGAGGGTGGTGGTGCAGTGAGGGAGTAAGTTGGCAGTACACATTCCCAAAACGACAAAAGTCATCCCGGAATCCCGGAATGACTTTTGCTTTTAGTATCTATACGACTACCCGCTTAGAAAAACTTCGCCCGTTTGTCCTTGACATTGGCTTGTTTTTTCATCGCGCCGATCAGGGCGTTTTGCGCACCCATACCGGAAGCCATGTTGTTTCTGGTACGAATCGAAGTAATCTGGGTAGGATCAACCGGGCCCGGGGTCGCTTTGGAGATCACTTGCAGCAGGAAAACGCCGCTGACACCTGTGATCGCTTCCGATGTTTTCCCTGCTTCTAATTTGAAAATATGGCCTATAACAGCCGGTTCATTTCCTACATTCGGGATGAAGCTCTGGGAAAAACTCATATTTCTGGCCGTATCCACCGGCACTTCAAAAGCTGCTGCTGCTGCTGCCAGGTCTTTACCGCTCAGGCGTTGTTTGATGATTTCCGCTTTTTTGCGGTTGATCACTTCCGCTTCTATTTCTTCGCGAATGTTGGCAACAGACGGAAGCCCGGCAGGCTGCACGGTCTTCAAACCGGCAATGACAAATTGCTTGTCGTAGTAGCCGGTTTCATCCCGGAAGGAATAAACCGTAGGCGTAACGTCGCCTTCATCAGCGCTGAATGCCCACCGCACCAAGTCGCGCGTTTCGCTGCCCGCAGTCAGGCCGGCAATTTCAAAATCATTTTCGCCCAGCAGCGGGGAGTTTTCCAACTTGACCGTTGGATCCTGGCCGATTGATTTCACCAAAGCTTCTAAAGTTCGGTTGGAGCGCATCATCTCGTCCGCTTTGTCACGAACCGCTGATTGCGTTTCCTGGCTCGGCATAATTGGCTCAGATAAAAACGCCACCTGTATGCCTTGTTCGTTGTTGATGAATTTTTTATTCGTTACCTCTACCAAGTGTACGCCAGACTGCGTTTCGCAGACGTATATTTTTCCAAGCACGGCTTTGAAAAAGATCAGGTCATTGAAGGGTTTTACCAAACCGTTCATGCCATAATAGCCCAAATCACCACCTTTGGTTTTGGTGGCATCCGTTCCAAATTGAGTCGCTAAAGAGTCAAACCGGTGCGTACCGGCTTCGATCAGCGTCTTGAGGCTGTCAATGGTTTTGCGCGCCTGGGCCAGTTCCATCGGGTTCGTTGCCTGACGCAGGATGTGCCGCGACTGCACCGAGTCGGGAATGACCTTCCGGTCTAATATCTTAACGGCATTGTAGCTGTTTGCATCAATATAGGGGCCGTAGACCGTGCCGGCGGGCAGTTTTAAAACGGTGTCGGCAATAGCAACGGGCAGATCCGCTTTTTTGAAATAAGCTTCATCAATGCGGCCTTCGTTGCGGAATACAAACTGGGAGTCGTTTTCTGCCGTTTGGAATTCCGGGATGAGGTCGGCAATGCGCTTTTCCAAAGCAGCGGAGTCTGCCAGCGTAGCAGACACCTCGAAGATCGCCAATTGCAGCTTGCGCGATGCTGCATCGCGCTTTAGTTTGCCTTCGTTTTCTTTGATGTAGGCTTCAAAATCAGCATCTTCCAGCGAAACGTCTGTATTTTCGATTTTGTCGTAAGGCACGTTTACATAAGCTACGTCAGCCGTCAGAGATTGCTCGTTGTAGAGCATTTCAGCCATCCAGGTGGGCGTATACATCGCTTTGGCAACCAATGCGCCTATTTTCGACTGAAGGCGGTCTTTGGTGATTTCCTTTTTCTGGTATTCCCAAAACTGGGTAAAGTTGGGTGCCAACTGGCCTTGTTCAATGGCTTCGTCAACCCGATCTTCTTCAATAATTTGCTTGATCTGGTTGAGTTGCTCGCGATTCATGCCTTGTGGATTGTTTGGATCCGGGAAGCGCTGTTGAATGATCGTGCTGGGACGCGGACCAAACTGCAGGTCTTCCAGTTCCGGCTCGCTAACGCCAAGCCCGAGCGCTGCAGCCTCGTCTTTAACCAAAATTTCTTCTACCGTATACTCCCAGAGCGCATTGCGGGCTGCAAGCGATGCGCTGCCCGAATTGCCGTAAAGCATGTTGAAGGTATTGTCGAAATTGATCACATCAATTTTTTCACCATTCACTTTGCCGAGCGTGCGAGTCAAGCTTCCAGTGCCGCCCGGGCCCGTGGAGTTGACCATGTCCATGATGACGAACCCGCCAACACCCAGCGCGACCGTAACCAGTACGATCCATGACCTTTTTCGAATTTCACTTATCAGAGCCATCCTTTAAACTGTTATTTTGTTTTCCGCCCGATCTGTTTCCAGTGCAGACCGACGATATCCAAGTTACTAAAAATCAGCGAGTTGTAAAACGAATTTCACAAACGAAATGCAAAGATAAAATCCCTTACTGAAAAAACCATACAAAGTGAGCGGATTGATCGCGAAAATCAAAATTTAACAGCTCTACTGCAACGACTTATCCGGTGGCGGGTTCTACCTTTGCGTTTCTTTTTGCCACCAATACCACATAAAATGACGATAATTTCTGCCCAACCGGACTTTGAAAAGGGTCAGGGACTCCTTCCTGCCATCGTGCAAGACGCCCAAACCGGCAAGGTGCTGATGCTGGGTTATATGGACAAAGCTGCTTATGAAAAGACGTTGCAGGAAAGGGTCGTCACGTTCTTCAGCCGCAGCAAAAACCGCCTGTGGACGAAAGGGGAGACCAGCGGCAATTTTCTTCGGGTGAAGGACTTCGCCCTCGATTGCGATCAGGATACCCTGTTGCTGAAGGCAGACCCCGAAGGCCCGGTTTGCCACACCGGACAGGATACCTGCTTCGGGGAGACCAATCGTCCAGATGATTTTTTGCACACCCTCGAAGCGGTCATCCGCCAACGCCGCGACCACCCCGGCGAAAGTTCCTACACGACGTCCCTTTTTCAGAAAGGCATCAATAAAATTGCCCAAAAAGTAGGCGAAGAAGCCGTAGAATTGGTCATCGAAGCCAAAGACGACAACCCGGATCTTTTCTTAGGTGAAGCAGCGGATCTGATGTTCCACTATCTGGTTTTGCTTGCCGCAAAAGGGTTTGAATTGGATGACGTGATTGGGGTGTTGCGGAAGCGGCATCAGTGAGGAAATGGGCAAGTTTGCAAATGGGCAAATGGGCAAATTGCAAGTTGGCAAACTTGCCTCTTGCAAACTTGCAAACTCACCCCTCACCGCCCCAACCACTTCAACACCCGCGAATGCGTTTTCCAAACCCGGAAATAAGGCTGCTGCACGGCTCCGAACTGCCGGCGGATGGCTTCCACATTTTGCATCATGCTGCCTTCGAAGTCGAAATGATTAAGTCCGAGCACTTCTTTGGTATAGCGGATGGCTTCCCAGGTGAGCAGGATGCCGGCGCCGCTGTTCCTGGTTTCCGGGTTGTCGCCCGCAATATGGTAATACGCGGTTTCCGAATCAAAAATCAGGCAGGCCGCAGAATGCAGCCGCCCCGAGTCGTCGCTGGCAAAAAACAGCTGGCGAGCCTGGTGGGCGAGCAGAGCTTCATCGTGGCTTTTCAGCAACTCAAAAGGGTAGGGTAGTCGGAGCGCCTGCCGGTCGAAACTCATCCGGTTAATGCGGTATAAGTCGGTGATGTCGCCGCCCCGTGTCACGGAAACTGCGGCCTGCGCCTTGCGGATGTTGCGCTGCATGTTGCGGTTGATGCCGTCGTAAATGCGGTCGAGGTCATCCAGCACAAGCCGGTAGGTATAGCGCGTACTTTGCTGGTAGCCTTTCCAGTAAAATGGCAGCCAGTTGGTCACCGTCGGGGAAAAATCCTGTTCAAAAGCGTCCACCGCCGGCAATTTTGCAATAAGCGCATCATATAATCGGTGCGTCTCCGTAAGGGAATAAGGGGCATCGGCTTTTCGCAAATACGGCCCCAGGTGCTTCACAAAAGGCGGCATCGCGATGTACCGGAACGGGCCTTTTTGTTTCAGGAAATAAGGCAGCGCCGCTACAATTTGCCCGCCTTCTTCCACGGTTGCCGCCCCCCATTCGCCGCCTGCACAAACGGCGTCTAAGTACCAGTCTTGCGCAAAGATGGGCAGGTGCGAATTGGCGTTGCAAAATTGGCGGTAAGCCGTTGTCATAGTCGTATCATTATGTCCTGTCGAGCGCAGGGAGACGGCTCCATTAGCCATTCCTGCTCCTCTAATAAGCTACCCTTTTTGCTTACTCATTTGCTCTTGTGTTCTAAAAATGCCAGCAGCAATCGGCCTTTCAAAGTGGTCAGGTATTGTTGTTTGGGGCTGGTGGGCTTGTTGGGGTAGGGTCATGGTGAGCCAGTTTATAGCCACCAATGGCTGTATGCAAGTTTCAAAGTTGTTGGTGAATGCGCAAATACTGCGGTAAACTGCATCCGGATTCCAGCCTTCTTTGAACTCAATACGGTCTGATTCCACCGTTCGGGCAGCGAGTAGGTCTTGTATGTTGAGGTGAAGTGCCACTTGTTTAAGCTGATGGTGTTTGAGGGTGATGGGAAATTTGTTTTTTACTGTATCAGCGCATAGGAGGTAGCCCATACATACTGTCAACAATCATATCCGCAAAGGCGCGGCGTGTGAAAAGGTCAATCCACTCAACAACCGGGCGTATTAAAAAGTTAAGCTCATGCTGGTCAAGTATTTTGTAACGCATATTCATCGGTTTTTAGAGCTGAAAGATAAGCAAAATGGAAGTTACTGGAAATAAAAATGCTGAATGATTGACGCCGGGCTGAACCCGCAACTTTGGTCTGTGTGCGACGTTGGAGGTCGCAACAAGCAGCGCCGTTTTAAAATGAAGCGGTTGGAAAGGAATAGAGCTTACGCACGAGCGGGCTAATCGTGGTCTCAGCTTTAGCCCCTAATTGAGCCAGTGAAATCCAACGGAACAGCACACGCAAGGCGAAGCCTGCACACGAGTAAGCAGAACCACAAAAAAGCCTTCACTTTAATCAAGTGAAGGCTTTAGATTTTTTTTGTGATCCCGACAGAGTTTTCATAAGTTTTCGGTTATTAATTATTTAACCGCTGTTTTTTAAATAGAGTAACGAAGGGAGTACAACATTTTTTGTGATTTGGATGGCTTGATGGGGTTCTTTTTATGGTAAAGAGCACACGGCGGGCTGAACCCGCAACTTTGGTCTGTATGCGACCGTGGAGGTCGTGACGAGCAGCGCCGTTTTAAAATGGAGGGGTTGGAAAGGAATGGAGCTTGGGTGCGAGCGGCGTATTGCCGGAGCCCCATATCTATGATGCCCCGGCGCATGAGGTGCTAAATATTGCCCGCCCGGTCATAGTTGTAGGTGTTGGAAAAAGCATCCGGATACGGAGAGAACCCAAAGAACACGTTGTTGGTCTTTGTGAGGCGGTGCAGGCCGTCGTATTCATACAGGCATCGTATTCAGTTCATCATTCCCTGTTCCTTCAAAATGCGAACGACCTCCTCCTCCCTAATCGCTGCAACAACTCCTATTGTAGGTATATCAAGCTCCAAACGGAAGCTGTTCACAACAACGGCTATGGTTTTTTCCTCTTGTCCTTCTACACGTCCTTCCGCTTTGGCCGTTTCCAGAACCCCATAAGAAATGGCTAATTCCTTCTGGTGGGCTTCGTACTGCGCTTTTGCACTTGCGTCCATGTTATCGTAGTTTAATAGTTCGGCAACTTTGTCTAAGCCCGGGGCGCTATAATGCTCGGGCAGACTGTTGTTTTTTAGATAATAAATCCACTCATCCAGCGTGTCTTTGGCTATGTCGTTGAATTTGTTGACTTTGATGATGTAGTATTCCGGGTGTTCGTTTTCACAAAGAATGTCTACTTTGTTGATTTTGTCATCCGCCTGCTCGCTATTGCCTTCCGATTCGGGAATGTTCACGATTTTGATGTGCCGGCGCAGCAACACCGTCAGCAGACCCTCCAATACATCGTAGTTGGCTTTTTGCCGCAACAACTTTTTGATGGCCCAATCAAAACTGACTAAGGGGCGTGCTTTCATCCGCTTTTTTTACAAAAATACGCCATTTAGGGCATTTTTACAACATCTAATGGGCTTTGTTATCTCAAAAAACAGGGTAACCAAAGGAGTACAACATTTCAGGAATACGGAAAATCCCCGGTAGGCAGCAAGAGAAATTTCTTATCAAAATTCATTGAAAGACAGCTTGTTACAAGATGTCACCTATGAACGCCCATGAACATCTATAGACATGAGTGAAGCTGTGAACACAAATGTGATCCCGACAGGATTCGAACCTGTGACCTACTGATTAGAAGTCAGTTGCTCTATCCGGCTGAGCTACGGGACCAATTATATACAGGGCGCAAAATTACGCTTTTTACGATCTTCTTCAGTTCAAGGGACAATAATTTTTCGAACCGCCCGGCCTTTTGGGCTGCGAAGGTAAAGTGTATAGGTACCGGAAGGGTAATTCCCAAGGAATAGTTCCCTCGTGTTGCGCCCGCTGAAGACCTGCCGCCCGGCGGCATCGAAGAGCAGAACCTCGTAGTTGGCCCAGGGGGTTTGCAGGGTGCAGGTATCGTTGGCGGGATTGGGGAACACGAAAATTTCCAGTTCCGGTTTAACAGGGATATCCGTTGTGGTAACCAGATTCAGGCGGGCCAAAAAAGCGTCGAAGCCACCAACAGCCGGGTAAGGTTGGTTGCCAAACTGAATGCTTTGGCGAAAACTGCCGGACGCCCAGATTTGTCCGGTGCCATCGGGGACAAGCGACAACGCCAGCGCATCGCCAGCACCGTTGAGGGCTTCTATGTGGATGGACTGCAAAGCCGGGTCAAACGCGGCCAAAAAAGCCCGCACCTGCCCGTTGTTGGTCGTCAGGCTGAAACCGTCTATGGTCATACTGCCTTCAAAATAACCGCTTATGGTGATGGTTTCGCCATGAATGGCAATGCCGGTGGCCTGTTCCTGCAAAGCGCCGCCCATTGAACGCGCCAGCAGCGGCGTGCCGTCGGGGGCGTAGCGGAGGAGATAAAAATCAGGAATGCCGTTGAGGCTCTGGATGGAAAAACCATCGGCGAGGTTCATCACGCCGATGAAACTCCCAGTGAGGTAGATATGACCGGTTGCAGCGATGGCGATGTCGCTCACGTTGTCGTCGTGTACACCGCCGGCTCTGCGCGCCCACAGAACTTGGCCATCAGCATTGAACCGGGTCACAAAAACATCGCGGTCGGACGTATTGGCCACTAAGGTTTGGTCGCCAAACTGCGCTTGTTTGTCATAGAAGCCGCTTGCAAGCACATCGCCGGTAGCGGGGTCAACAGCCAGCGCTTCGCTGCGGGTATCTTCCTGGCCACCGCAGTTCAGCGCCCAGATAAATTGACCATCCGCTGTGAATTTTGCCAAAAAAAAGTCGGTATTGCCGTGGGCGGTTAGCGTGGTATCGGTTCCAAAAACCAATTGCCCCTGGAAAAAGCCGCTGAGGTAAACGCTGCCGTCCGGCGCTATGGCGAGGTCGCCGGCTGCTTTCAAAGAACTGCCGTCTATCACTTTGCCCCATTGGGGTTGCCCGGTGCTGTTGTAGCGGATCAGGAAAATCGCTTTCGGGTTTTGCGCGGCTTCCAATTGCAGGTCGCCGAATTGCGCCGTAAACCAAAAAGCGCCGGCGCAGACCACCCCGCCCTGCGGATGTGCGGCCACGCCTGCTGATTCCTCATCTAAGAAACTTCCGCCTGAAACGGCCCAGTCGAGGGTGCCGGCAGGGGTAGTTTTCAGCAGCAAAAAATCCTGACCGCCACTGTTGGTGAGGGTTGTGCCGCCAAGGTTCAGCGCAGCGTTGTACGTCCCCGCAGCATACACGCTACCATCCAGGGCTATGGCGGTGGCGTTCAGTGCATCGTTGCCCGTACTTCCGGCAATCAGTGCCTGTCCGGCAGCCCGGGGGCTCATTTGCGCAAGCAGCGCAAGCACGATCAGTACTTTATTCATACCAAAAATGCAATTGCGAAAAGCGCCACCGAAAAGATGATGCCGTACATAAATATGTCGTAACAGATACTGAGGTAGCGGTATTTTTTAGCTAAAACGATGCCGAGGTAAAAGAGGTCTTTGGTCATCGAACTGTACAAAAAATCGCGGTCTTTGATCATTTCCATAATGCCCCAATGGAAGTCTTCGAAGCCCATGTTGTAGAAATTTCCAAAAAAAAGCAGGTTGGAGCGTTTTTGTACAATGTCTTCCCGGGTGAATTTTCCTTCTGTCACTTTGGGGCGCGTAGACAAAATGGCGTATACCAAAGCTGCCAGGCAAACGCACAACAGCGCGATGGTAGGCAATACAAGACGGGGGTTGTCGCCAAACTTGGGCACTAAGTTGGAAACGACAATAGAGATGATGATCGCATTGATACTCAGCATAATGTTGGCCTTGTTGTCGGCAATGGAGCTGAGGCTGATGTGGGTGCGGTAGGTGGTACGGTACATCGTTTCCACGCCGCGTCCGAGGTTGATTTCTTTCAGGTCGTATTCCTTGCTCTTTAGCTTTTGCTTCTTTTTTTGCTTGTCGCCGCCGAAAATAGCGTCTTCGATGAGTTCTGCCAGCTTGGGGTTTACGCGCAGTTTTTGTTTGCGCAATTGCCGGATATGCTTCAGTTTTTGCTCGCCGTAGATTTCATTGGCCACCTCGGTATGGTATTGGTGGTTGGTCATGAAGTCCAGTTCAAAATCCAGCCATTCCTGATCCGACATCACGATGTTTTGGGTGAGGAGCAATTCCTGGCGCAATTTTCCGGTACGTTCCCAGTAAAATTCATTGCCAAGGTGCGAGAGGTCGGCGTCGCAAAGGAGTTCTTCGGTCAGGTTTCGCGGGCGTTGCGGCAGTTTGGTGGCCATGATGCACCCGGCAATGCGGTTGATTTTAGCTTCGGGGTAGTTGTGTTTTGCCAAAAAATTGCGGACGTTTTCGCAGGAGCGCAATTCGTGATTCGCCGCGCCTTCGTTATACCCGGTATCGTGAAACCAGGCAGCTAATTTCAAAATTTCGAGGCTTTCTGCATCGAGGTCTGCGTCTTCCGCTAACCGCCCCACCGCGCCAACCGTATAACGGGTATGGTTCAGGTCGTGAAAATAGTGTTCGGGTTTGACGTTTGTTTCAATAAAAGCACAGATGTGCGCTTCTGCTGCTGCCAGGATGTTATTTGCCATTTTTGCAAGTTGAATGGCAAAGGTAGGGCTTTACGCTCAAAATATGGAAGTCGGAAAAACAAGGCGGTTATTTGCAGCCTCCTCCGGAAATCCGGTATTCGCTTTCTGCCAGACGGGTAGTTTTTGCTTCAAGGGTTACCGCGATGGTTTCCATCACCGCTTCTATAGGTGCTTGATCAAATTTTCCTGAAAAAGGGCAATTGACAATGCCTGAACCGTCGAGGTCTATGCGAATTTTATAGTGCCGCTCCAGCGCTTCCACCACCTGTTTCATGGGGGCACCGCGAAAATCGAGCTTTCCCGTGCGCCAGGAGTGGGCGGGTAATTCCGGCGATTTTACGCGGTCGAGGCTGCCATCGAGCCGGCAGATCCCGCGTTGTCCGGCGAGTAAGACCAAAGGGGGCGTATCTGTATTGCCTTCCAAGGCCACTTTACCGCGTTGTACTTCCACTTCTGTTTGCGCCTCGCCACGGTAAGCGCGCACATTGAAGGCCGTGCCCAATACCCTGACGTTTGCATAAGTGGTGGCAATGATAAACGGGCGGGCGGCGTCTTTGGCGATATCGAAATAAGCTTCTCCGGTCAGGTTTAGCCGGCGGGAAGTTCCGGTTTGCAAATCCGGCGCATAGGCGATGCTGCTGTTTTCGTTGAGCACCACCTGCGAGCCGTCGGGGAGTTTAACTTGGCGGCGCTCGCCAGCCTTCGTATTCACGGAGACCATCGCAGCGGTTGAAGGGCTGTTGTATAGTTGCCAGACGGCAAAACAGCCAGCCAGCAAAGCCACCGATGCAGCAATGGCGACCCAGTTTCGGCGGGGTTTCAAGGGGACGACTTTGGGTTCGGCAGCCTGCATTTTTGCTTTCAATTGTGCAAAGCCAGCCGTAGCATCCGGCTGAAAACCGGATTTATAGCGGCGGCTCATTTCCCAGGCATTTTCGGTCTGCCGGCCTTCCGCTTCATTTTCGGCAGCTTCGTTTCGCCAATGATCCAATTCATTAGCCGATGCCTCACTCAGGTTGCCCCTAAGTTTTTGGTGAAGGAGTAATATGTATTTTGAAATACTCATTTTATGCTCAGTTCCAAATGTCAGACACAGATACGGGGCGTCCCCACTACGGTATTTTATCCTTTTTTTGTCGGTTACCCGCCATTTGAAGCGGCCATCCTCAGGTTTCCATCCAGGGCTGCAATGCCAAACGCATGTGTTTCAGGGCTTTTACAATCTGGTTTTCAACGGTTTTGATGGAAATTCCGAGGTGGTCGGCGATTTCCTGGTACGACATTTCCTCAAAGCGGCTCAATACGAACACCAGCCTGCATTTTTCTGGCAGTTCATCAATTGAACGGTCAATCAGCTGCTGCAATTCTTCAGAATCCAACAGTTGGGTGACGGAGGGCGCTGTGCTTTCCGCGTTCAGCATTTTATCTTCGTCGTCGGTGATTTTTTTCCGGTCGCGGATGTAGTTAAGCGCTTTGTTGACCACCGCGCGCCTGAGATAAGCTCTGATAGAAATGGTAAACTCGATGCCTTCTTTTTTTCGCCACAGCTCAAAAAAAACTTCCTGGGTCAGGTCTTCTGCAAGCTGCGAGTCGGTCACAATCCGAAAAGCCGCCTGGCAAAGGTAAACGTAGTACGACTGAAAGAGCGCCTCTACGGCTTTTTCACGATCCTGCCTGAACAACGATTGAATCTCCTGGTCGGTGTAAAGCTGTTGCAAGTTGCTATTTCTGTTTAAAGCTCCAAAAATAACATTTCTTATTACAAGACCGAATGTTCAAATTTGAGAATTAGCGCTTCGTGGCATTTGAAATTGCACAAAAGGACTTAGGAGCGTGTCGTAAATAACTTACCCGTTTGCGCGGTGGCTTTTTCCATCAGGCTGCGTTGATCGTCGGTCGCGTAGCTTAGGCTATGCTCCCTTCTCGCGCCTTGCCTGATGAAAAAATCCCCTCACCCAATTCCCGTAACTTATTTACGATACGCTCCTAAAATGTCAAATCAAAAAAGGCAAATCGAAAAACTATTTTATCTTTCCGCTTGAAAACCACTTTAATCGTTTATCTCTTTAAAATCACTCAATGCTATGTCCAATAGAGAATCCTGGGGTTCGAGGGTAGGTTTAGTCCTCGCTATGGCAGGTAATGCTGTCGGCTTGGGGAACTTCCTCCGATTTCCCGTGCAGGCTGTCCAAAACGGTGGCGGCACGTTCATTATTCCTTATTTGACCTGTTTTCTACTCATGGGCATTCCGCTGTTGTTTGTGGAATGGAGCATGGGACGCTTCGGCGGCAAGTTTGGCGACCACTCTACGCCGTTCATTCTCAGTAACATGGCGCCCAAAAAGCAATTTTTGTGGAAATATGTAGGAGTGTTTGGCATTTTTACCAACTTAGCCGTGGCGGCCTACTACTGCTACCTTGAAAGCTGGACCTTATCTTATACGTGGCATTCCGTAGCGGGTTCTTTCCAGGGACAATCAGCGGAAGGCATCGCCAATTTTTTCAACAGCTATGTGATGAATCCGGGATGGGAAGCTTTTTCTTTCTGGCTTTTTTGTCTGATACTCAATACCTATATCTTGTCCCGCGGCTTGAGCGGCGGGGTTGAAAAAGTTGCTAAAATCGTGATGCCGCTTTTGATTTTATTCGGTATCTTCTTGGCATACAAAGGATTGACCGTAGAAGCTGGCGTTGACGGCGCAAAATACAGCAGTTCGGAGGGCTTAAATTTCCTCTGGTCGCCTACCCCGGGCAGTTCCATCTGGGATCCCAAAGTGTGGGTTGCGGCTGCCGGTCAGATTTTCTTCACCCTTTCCGTGGGGATGGGCAGTATCCACTGCTACGCTTCCTATATGCGTCAGCGTGACGACGTGGCTCTGAATGCCATGAGCGCGGGCTGGATGAACGAATTTGTAGAAGTTTGCCTCGGCGCGGCCATCGTGATCCCGATTTCAGTTGGTTATTTTGGCATTGACTGGGTGATTGAAAATACCAAAACCGGTGGTCTTGGACTTGGTTTCCGAACCCTGCCTTACCTCTTCCAGCAATGGGGGCCTGTTCTGGCTGTGATCAGCGGGCTTTTCTGGTTTGGCTTGTTGTTCTTTGCCGGTATTACCTCCTCACTTGCGATGGGAACGCCCTGCATGGGCTTTTTGCAGGATGAATTCAAGATGAGCCGCCAAAAAAGTGCCTGGACGTTTGGCGCTGCCATTTTCATTTTAGGTTTGCCAACCGTGCTATTTTTCAAATATGGCGTTTTTGACGAATACGACTACTGGGCGGGAACGATTTCGCTGGTGGTTTTTGCTTTGCTTGAAATCATCCTGTTTGCCTGGGTATTTGGGATGGATAAAGGCTGGAAGGAGATTACTTCAAACGCCGACATCAAAGTGCCCAATATTTTTAAATTTATCATCAAATGGGTGACCCCCTCTTTGTTGTTGTTTGTCTTTGTCGGCGCATTTTTCAAGCCGGTCAACAACGACTGGAATGCCGTATTTCAAGGCACCTGGGTGCTAGACGACGGCTCGGTGATCAATACCATCCTGAATTCCGGGCTGCACAAAAAAATCGCTGCAACTACCGATACCGCACAATTGGAAGAATTGAATAAACAACTGACATTTGTTAACTGGTCTCGTTTGTTGCTTGTAGCTACTTTTGCCGGCATTGCGGCATTGGTTTATGTTGCTTACCGCAAACGGGTCAAAGAAGGAAGATGGGTATGAACACACAAGCTTTGATTACGATGATCATTACCAACTTAGTCGTTGCCGGGTTTACCGCTTTCTTTTTCTGGAAAGTGCTGAAAACCCCGCACGTATTGCATAGCGAAGACGACGCGGAGTAAAGCGGAATGGCTCGACAGGCAGACCTGTAAGGTTTCTAAAACCTTATGGGTCTGCGCTTGTCGTTACAAAATCGAATCCTGCAAGAAATCAAATTTCTCCGGGTAGTCGGTCGTATAGTGCAACCCGCGGCTTTCGTGGCGCATGCTGGCCGAGCGGGTAATCAGGTACGCAATGGTGATGAGGTTGCGCAACTCGCACAACTGTGGCGAAATGGTGGTTGCGCTGTAGAGGTCTTCCGTTTCTTTATAAAGCAACCAAAGCCGGTCGGTTGCGCGTTGCAGGCGCACATTAGAGCGTACGATGCCCACATAACTGCTCATAATTTCCTTCAACTCTTTCAGACTCTGCGTGATCAGCACCATTTCCTTCGGATCGGTCGTTCCGCCTGCATTCCAGTCAGGAATTCCTTTTTTCACAGCAACGCCGTCTATTTTTTCCAGCACATCAAGCTGGATGCGATCCGCAAAAACCATCGCTTCCAGTAACGAGTTGGAAGCTAAGCGATTGGCGCCGTGCAACCCCGTACAGGTACATTCGCCAACGGCGTACAGGTTGTGGATCGTGCTGCGCCCGGCTAAGTCCACCCGAATGCCCCCGCACATATAGTGACAGGCTGGCACCACCGGGATCATGTCTTTCATCGGGTCTATGCCAATGCTGATGCATTTTTCATAAATCGTCGGGAAATGCGCTAAAAAAGCTTCCTTTTCCAAGTGCCTGCAGTCGAGGAACATGCATTCATCGCCACTGATTTTCAGTTCGTTGTCAATGGCGCGGGCCACAATATCGCGTGGCGCCAGCGACAGGCGTTCGTCGTATTTGTGCATGAACTCCTGGCCGTCGCGTTTTTTCAAAATGCCACCAAAGCCGCGTACAGCCTCCGAAATCAAAAAAGAAGGGTTATCGCCTGCCGGGTTGTAGAGCGAGGTGGGATGAAACTGCACAAATTCCATATTCTCCACGTGCCCTTTGGCACGGTAGACCATCGAAATGCCGTCGCCGCTGGCGATGACCGGGTTCGTCGTGCTGCGGTATACCTGGCCTGCTCCGCCTGTTGCAATCACCGTGACCCTGGAAAGAAAAGTTTCGATCACGCCGCTTTCTTTGTTCAGTGCGTAGGCACCATAGCATTCGATGGCCGGGGTAAGGCGCGTGACATTATACCCCAAATGGTGTTGGGTAATGATGTCCACCACAAAATAGTGCTCCAGCAAATGGATGTTGGAAAGCGTTTCTGATTTGGCGATCAGTGCGCGCTGAATTTCCCAGCCCGTGAGGTCTTTGAAGTGCAGAATGCGGTTTTCACTGTGCCCGCCTTCGCGCCCCAGGTCGTAGGATTCGCTTTTATCTTTGTCGAAACGGGTGCCCCATTCGATGATTTCGCGCACCCGTTCCGGGCCTTCTTTCACCACAATTTCCACAGCTTCGCGGTTGCACAGGCCGTCGCCCGCGTCGAGGGTATCTTCGATATGTTTGTCGAAGGAGTCTTTGGATTCATCCCAAACCGCCGCCACGCCACCTTGTGCATAACGCGTATTGCTTTCGTTATCAACGGTTTTTGTCAGCACCGTCACTTTCAGATCCGGGCGTTTTTCGGCAATTTTAATCGCCGTGGTCAACCCGCCGATGCCGGCACCGAGGATGAGGATATCTGTTTGGACCATTTTTTTAGATCTAAGATGTTAGATGTTAGACGTAGCTATTTAATTAGGTGTCTGATCTTTAGCGTTCGAGAGCAAGGCACACAAATGCCCGATATGAGGACGCAAAGCGTCTGAGGGCAGCCTCTGTGGGCTCCTTTGTCACAGCGTATCGCGGAGTAAAGGGAGTCTCACAGAGGGCTTAACTCCGCGAGACTCCCTTTACTCTGTGAAACTCCGTGACACCTGCTCATGTGGGACAGCTTAGCCCCTTATTCGGGCTGGGTATAACGCAGCTATCGGACTGTAAAGACAGACACACACCTAACGCTTGGTAGCAAAGAAGTGTTTTAACAAAATACTGCACGGTTCGGAAAGTATGCCAAATTCCATGCGGGTTTTCGGGTGCAGCACGCCTTTGCCAAAACGCATGAAACCCCGTTTATCATCAGCGGCACCGTAAACTAAGCGACCCAACTGTGCCCAATACAATGCGCCGGCACACATGGCGCAGGGTTCCAAAGTCACGTAGAGCGTGCAGTCGTCCAAATATTTGCTGTTGAGGTAGTTGGCTGCGGCGGTGAGGGCAATCATTTCTGCGTGCGCCGTGATGTCGTTTAGTTGTTCGGTTTGGTTGTGCCCGCGGGCAATGATCTGGTTTTGGCAAACGACCACAGCGCCCACCGGCACTTCCCCTTCGTCGAAAGCGATTTGGGCTTCGCGCAGGGCCTGCTGCATGAAATGGGCGTCGGAATGGATGGTGAGCATGAATTGCAGATTGAAAAGACAATAATACAAATATAAGCCAATCCTTGTTTAGACACCCATCATCCCTCCAAAAGCTGCTCCACCCGCACCTCCGGCATCCACGATTTCTTGGGCATAGGCATTCGGCACCATGCTTTGATTGGTGAATGTATTATTGCGTAGTCTCCAGAGAGTTGTCAATAAATGCCATTGTACTTATTTCCAAATACACACGTATATCTGGAAATAAGTGGTCTTTTTGCCTGCTTATTTCCAAATATAAAGGCATTTGTCTGTAATTTATAAACAATTTATAATTTATGTTTTTATAAAACAATTTTTGTTTTAAACTTGCATTTTAACTATTCACAAACAAAAAACACTGCAATGGCACAAATTCACCCGTACCTCAACTTCAACGGCAACACGGAAGAAGCCTTTAATTTTTACAAATCGGTCTTTGGCGGCGAGTTCAAAATGGTTCAGCGGTTTGCCGACATCCCCGGCAGCGACCAGATGCCGGAAGGCGACCAGCAAAAAATCATGCACATCTGCCTGTCCATCGGCCATACTGACCTGATGGCTACCGACGCGCTGGAATCGCAGGGCCATACGCTGGTGGAAGGGAACAATGTTTCGCTTTCCCTCAACGCGGAAAGCAAAGAAGAAGCGGATCGCCTGTTCAATGCCCTTTCTGCCGGCGGTGTCGTAGGAATGGCTCTTGAAGACACGTTTTGGGGCGCTTATTTCGGCATGTTCCATCGGGATGTTGTTAATGTCCTCCCGGTTAGTTGGTTCGTGGAATTCGAGGTCTGGGTTGGTCAGTTACTCTATTTTGTCTTCCATCAAAGACGAGTTTACGTCAATATGTCTTCCATTCAAAGGCAAATCCATTCCAAAGGCAGCTTATTGTATCTTGATTATTTGTTGAGGATTATCCATTCATTCCTCTGCTCAATCTTCGAATCCCCTCACTTCCCAATACAAAACCTCGAAAAATTGAATCCAGAAAATCTTCTGTGCCGATTTCGCCGGTGAGCAGTGTCTATGCTCCCAATATGACGCGAAACTAATAAACAAGTGAGGCAAAAACCTTATGTTTAGAGGATATAATATTAAAGGACAAACTTCATAGAGTACGCAAGGGGCTGACAAAGTCCAATAAATATAGGTTTATATAGTACTTCTAACATTGATTTGCTGTTGAAGCCGCACTCTTATTTGTTCATAAATCTCAATCTGGGATTCGGGTGGGATAGCAAAAGTAGTCGCCAATGCATAAGGTATCTTTTCGGATTGGGGTAAACTGGGCGCATCTTCTCTACAAGTTACTTTGACCTTTAACATGGCTCTTTCTATGAAGGAATCAGCATGACCTCCTTTTAAGACATGGTGCTGGACAGTACCATTTCCAGTCGTCTTGAAATCAAAAACATCTTGCGAAAGCCTCAAATCATTTTGACCATTGGATGCCAAATTTTCAAGGAACAAGTGTGCCTTTCTGTATTTAGAGGATTGGAAATGCAATGGGGAGAACCAAGCTAATGTCAATGTGATGTATTTTTTAATGTCAATACCATTCAACGCCTCCGGTATTGGGATAGAAAATTCGTTGGCTGTTCCCTTTGCCAATTTCCCATATCCGAGTATAGTGACTTGTTGTTCGTTGGAAAAGAGCGACATTTCTCCGTTTACCTTGCCATAGCCCAAAAATGGATGGGTATGCCTTTTTACTTGATTTGCGCTTACTTTTCCTGCCAATATCTCACGGTAAACTTTGTCTGCATCCGACCAATGGGCACCATGTACCAAAAGTGCTTTTAACATGATAGGAAAATATTCTTCCGGAATACCATCTGATAGGCTTTCGTTCAGCTCTTCCAGCATTTGATGCAGCAGAACAGCTTGACGGGTAGCCAGTGCAGTCGAATTACTCGTGCCTATCGAGTAACCTTCGGCATCGGTTGCCCCATTCTGTCCGGGCATAGCGCTTTTTATACCGGGAGGGTGAAGCAAAATTTCACTGGGAAAATAAACGGTTATTTATGGCATGGTCACTTGCTCACGCCCCATTACCCGGCCACCAGGGTACAACACTTCTGGTTTAACGGAACGGTCGAATCCGAAACCGACACGAGAGTACGGTGCCGGCAAAGCATTATTCTCGGATATCAGCTTTCTGTTTGAAAACTCTTGAGGAAGCCCGCTCCCATCTATGTTCGAAGCCCCAATCGTCAAGGCGTTGATTGATTCGCCCTGACTAAGTATTTTGCGACTGTTGCGCTCACGCACATATAGGCACTGTACTTCCAGTTCCCTTTCTGCAATGGACAATGGTTGACCCTCGGCATCTCTTGAAGGAATAATCATGCTCGGCGTATGATTTCCTGCACTAACAATAATTAGGACATTGTATTTGAAAGCCAACCAATCCAGCACTTTGGCCCATATCCCAATATTATTCATGAAAGGTCGATCCGGATCCCCGATGGCTAGATTGATGACCTTTACACTGGGGGCAGCAGGGGCTTCGCCTGTTTCGAGGTCTCCTTCTTTCATCCGCATGACCGCTCGGATAAGCATGTCCGCAAACAATCTTGTTTCCGGCAATTTTTCAGTCCAATTACTACCATGCTGCTTTGGCCGCATTATGGGGCGAACGTAAAGACGGGAAGTTATAGGAGTTGCATTTTCACTATGGTCACCATGTATTATTAATGAGGCCATACTAGGGCCATGTAATCGCTGTCTGGCGAGGTAATTTTCCTCAAAACCGTCAGGGTCGTCAATTTCCAAACGCCCCGCAAGCCTAGTATAATTGGTAATTGGCATGCCGTCAAGAAGTGCAGCAACTGGCTCGCCTAAGAGGGATGGAGGCGGAACCTGGTTACCGCTTCCGGAAGGGGGCAGGTTTTCTTCATCTGGCAAATCGGCAATAACTTGTCCAACTGGTCGAAATGCCAAAGCTGCCGAGGATTTCAAAAAGCTGATATTGGTGCTTTCCGTCAAATCTTCGAAACAACGAGCAGGTGCTTGCGCTATAAGGCCATGATAATGCAAATCCGAAATAATGAGTTCCGAACCTTGAATTATTTGGCCATTGGCTTGTCGGATGGCTTGTTCAAAAGCTATAAATGAAGTTCGATCATTTTGCTTATAAACCAGTTCAACCTCAAAGTTGACAATGGCGTCGGGCGAAGTGTATTGTTCAAGGTATTCCCTGATGCCCGGTTCGAGCAAGCGGTCTTTGACACCATAAGGTCTGATGTCTGCAAGAACTTCAAACAAGGCTTTGTATTTGCCTTTGCCTCTTGACAAAGCTTGGTTGGACTGATATGCTTGCCAAATTGAGCGAAGCTCTGCAATGGCTGCTTGATTGACAAGCGAAAGAAAGACTCTCTTTGGAATTGTTTGGGTTACTAAGTTATTTTCCTTGTCATAGAGATCAAATCCATCTTCAATGTCCAGTTCACCGTCATATTCACCCAAAAACTCCATTCCTTCCGTCTTCCTGACTGCCGTAAAAAAATTATCCATGGTGCCGGCTATCTCCATAACCAAGACCATTTCCGGGATTTCGCCTGTCATCCCCGAAGCCAAAACGGCCTCTTTACGCTGCCATGCCTGCTCAAGTGCTGTAAGTTGTTGTTCAATGCGTACTGCCTGACGACCTCTATCAGAGGTATATCCAGCACCAGAACTTCCGGACAGCTTACCACGGGAAACAACAGATGGTCTTGGAAAAAGTAGATGGGGAAGGTTTGGCATATAAAGTTAGAAGGGTTAAACAGACTTCAACTGGCATTGAGCAATGGCCTTTATATCTCCTTCGGGGAGGGCAAGCACATATTTCCTTTGAATATCCAATAGGAAGTCAATTATTTCTGAATAACTAAGCCCAACGAGTTTCTTTGCAAACTGAGCATAGGCAATGCCAAATTTTTTTGGAAAGCGTTTTTCAAAATTCTGCACGACCTGCTCTATAGCTTTCTCGGAAGGCTTTTCTAACTCAACCTTGATTTGAAAACGCCGCCAGACTGCTTTGTCTAATAATTCAGGGTGATTGGTAGCAGCAACGATCACCACATAACTTGGCAATTCATCCATCTGTAGGAGAAGGGAATTGACAAGCCGTTTGATTTCACCTGTCTCGTGCGTATCGCCCCGCTCCTTTCCAATGGCATCAAACTCATCGAAGAACAAGACACAGTGCTCTTGTGATACATATTCCAACAACTTGGAAAGCCGGGAAGCAGTCTCGCCCAAATAACTGGTAATTATTCCATCGTAACGAACCCTATAAAATGGAACCGTCAATTCATTCGCAATAGCCTCGGCTAAAGAAGTCTTCCCATTTCCTGGCGCTCCAGTTAATAGGATTCGATGACGGGGTTCGAGATTGTGCGAGCGCAATAAGTCACTTCTAAATTGTTCCTGAACGAATTCTTTGACGAGCGCCAAGGATTCCTGCTGTAAATACAGGTCTTTCAGTGCAATCTTAGGACTACTTTTATGAAGGAGCTTTTCGACCTGTAGATTCTTAGAACCGTTAACTGCACCATTGCCATTGACGGTTGGGTATGACTGTTTTTCAACCATCAAGTCTTCCAATTTGGTCGCTAATTGGTGATGGTGCTTGCTTTTTTCTTCGGCAATAATAGCTTAGACCGTCTTCTTAAAAAGGTGCCTATCGCCGGAAGAACCGGATTGAACAAGTTTTATCAAAAGGTCTGACCGTGCCATTTTCAATTTATTGAATAATCCACAAAGATAAATGATAATCCTCGTAAAATAAACGAATCTGTTTTAAGTGTTGTGTTCTATTTGTACCTACTAACAAATAACAACGTGATACTTTTTCGTGCACAATTTCATTGGCAATACAATAACACCCCTTACTTTTTGATACAAAAAGCGGATTGTATTGATAATCAATTGATTGTGATAAAAAAGTGCAAAAGGGGTACATTTTTGCAAAAAAGGGTTGTTTTGGGGATGTCTTCCGTCGAAAAATTAGGCTCGCTCTTGCTCCATTGTAGGTTAACCGTTCGTCACTTGCCAATATGACAACTTTTCCTATTTTTGTCTTTATTAATCCGGTTAACCTGAACAATGAGCCAAAGCCCATTCCATTCCGTGCTATCCCATTTCCGCAAAAGTGCGCTATCCGAACGCGATCAAGGCGATAAATTCGAGCGGCTCATTCTACGGCTTGTTCAATTTCTCCTTTTGAAAAAACTGACTTGCCAAATCCTTGAAGGAGAGGATAGCTGGATCAAGGAATTTTCTGTCAAAAAGCAAAGCTCTTCGTTAGGAAAATGGTCGTTGAAAGCATTTTTGATCTCCCATCCAATGTTAATAAAAGTTTCGTTACCATAAACATCAGGAGGTGAAATCTTTACGTAATGAGTTCCAGCCTTTTCATCGAACTGATAAGTAATGCCGGCTTTCGGAAAGTTGTTACTGATTTTCTCGAAAGTGGTTGAAATAAAGTCTTGGATTTTCATACCTGCATGTGTTTTTTGATGAGGCGATGTATCTTTGAAACGTACTGTTTGACCTTTTCTATTTGTGCTTTTATGATTTCCTCATCATCGTAATCAGATTTTTTTCTGAACTCTTTCAACTCTTTGAGCATGTCGTCTAGTTCAAACCCTGCTTGTCTGTCAAATTTTTCCCTTCCTGAATAACCTAATGAACTCTTTAATAGTATTGCCGTGCAAGTTTCCCTTTCCACCTAACATCATTGTCAATGACAGCGCCGGAATCCGGGCAGCAAAGTGCCGAATAGCGGTACAATACAGCAAGAATTGCTACCTTTCGCAAGTCAATACACAATTGCCAATGCCTGCTATTCCAAATCTGTCAGCTTCCAAAACGCTACACACCCGCCTCATCCGCGAGGAAGCCCTGCGCCTGGGCTTTTCTTTTGTAGGCATGGCGCGCGCGGAGCAGATGGACGAAGAGGCCCGGCGTCTGGAAGCCTGGTTGAACCAGAACAAACACGGCAAGATGGCCTATATGGCCAACCATTTCGACAAACGCATTGACCCCCGGAAGTTGGTGGAAGGCGCCCGCTCGGTCATTACGCTGATGTACAATTACCATACCGACCGCGTTCAGGAAGACCCGCTGGCGCCGAAAATTTCAAAATACGCCTACGGAGAAGACTACCATTTTGTCGTAAAAAGGAAGCTAAAAGCATTGTTACATTTTATTGAGGAGCGCATCGGAGCAGTACATGGCCGCTGTTTTGTGGATTCAGCCCCGGTGCTGGAACGCGATTGGGCGCGGCGCAGCGGCGTTGGCTGGGTTGGCAAGAACACCCTGCTCATCCACCCCAAAGCGGGGTCGTATTTTTTTTTGGCCGAATTGATTCTCGACCTCGATTTAGTATACGATGCACCCATAAAAGATTATTGCGGCACCTGCACCCGCTGCATAGAGGCTTGTCCCACAGAGGCCATTTCCCCGGCAGGGTTTGTCGTGGACGGCAGTAAATGCATCTCTTATTTCACCATCGAATTGCGCGATGAGATCTTGCCTGCGGAATACAAGGGCAAATTTGAGCAATGGATGTTTGGCTGCGATATTTGCCAGGAAGTATGCCCGTGGAACCGCTTTGCTACCCCACACGAAGAGCCCGCCTTCGAGCCGCACCCCGACCTGTTGGCTTTGCGCAAGCAGGAATGGGAAGAGATCACTGAAGAGCTATTCAAAACGATTTTTCAAAAATCCCCGGTCAAACGCACCGGATTTAGCGGCTTAAAAAGAAACATTCGCTTCCTTAGCGATGAAATTCCCGTCGCGGAGAACGGGGGGGAGTGAATTGGCCTGGCACCAGAAATCAACGATGTGGCGCATGGTTTTTTCCAATTCTTCCAAACCTGTTGGTTTCACCACGTAGCCGCTGGCGCCGTGATTGTAGCAATTTTGCATGTCGTTTGGGTCGTCGGAACTGCTGAAAACGAGTACAGGCATGTGGTGCAACCTGGTGTCGTTTTGAAAAATTTTCAACAATTCTATGCCACTCATTCTGGGCATGTTGAGGTCAATAATCACTACGGCAATTTCTTCGAGATCTGCCTCCAAAAGGTATTGGAGCATGTCCGATCCCTCAAAGAAGTGGATGAGTTGAGGTCGCTCGTCTAAGCTTTTCAACGCATACTCGGTGAGTTTGACATCGGCAAGGTTATCCTCAACGAGGATAATGCTTTTGAGCTTGCTTTTCATGGAAAAGACGGTGTTTGAAGTTGTGAATTTACCACGGCAAGGGGGGTAAAGCATGAATTAATGCCGGGGCCTTGTAGTTATTTTTTGTAGCAGCAAGTACAGTAAAGCGGCTTCTAAACGGGGAATTTTCTGAAGCCGAAAGCAAATATAATATAATGCGGAAAACTTTATCTGTAATTTTTATACGCCAAGTGCACAATGTCTTTAAAATGACCTAATTTAGCAGCCTTTTTGAAAATCTTGCGTAAACAGAGCATTGTTCATACTGAAATGATGCAGCTACAATAAAACATAAATGATCAATATTACTTTTCCCGATGGCAACGTGCGCCAATACGAAAAAGGCGCAACGGCGATGCAGATTGCAGAATCCATCAGCAGCGGATTAGCCCGCAACGTGCTTTCTGCCAAGGTCAATGGTGAGGTTTGGGATGCCTCGCGAGCCATTCATTCGGATGCTACGCTCCAATTGTTGACTTGGGATGATACAGCCGGAAAAGCGACCTTCTGGCATTCTTCAGCGCACTTGATGGCTGAAGCGCTGGAAGCCATTTACCCCGGTATCAAATTCGCCATCGGACCGCCGGTGGAAAACGGATTTTATTATGACGTTGATCCCGGCAATCATCAGCTTTCCAGCGATGATTTTGAAAAAATCGAAAACAAAATGCTGGAACTTGCCCGCCAGGGCAACGCTTATGTTCGTAAAGAGGTAAGTAAAACCGATGCGGTTCAATATTTTACGGAAAAAGGCGACGAATACAAATTAGAACTCATTGAAGAATTGGCCGATGGCACGATTACGTTCTACACGCAGGGCAATTTTACCGACCTTTGCCGGGGGCCGCATCTGCCCGATACGGGTAAAATAAAAGCGGCCAAGCTAATGAGCATTGCCGGTGCCTATTGGCGGGGCGATGAAAAACGCCCGCAGCTTACCCGGATATACGCGGTCACTTTCCCCAAACAGCAGGAGCTTAAAGACTATCTTTATTTGCTGGAAGAGGCAAAAAAACGGGATCACCGCAAACTGGGGCAGGAACTGGAGCTGTTTATGTTCTCTGAAAAGGTCGGTATGGGTTTGCCCATCTGGCTTCCCAAAGGCACTGCGCTGCGCACCCGCCTTGAAAACTTCCTCAAAGAAGAACAGATCAAGCGGGGATATCAACCCGTCATCACGCCGCATCTGGGCAAAAAAGAGCTCTACATCACCAGTGGGCACTACGAAAAATACGGCAAAGACAGCTTCCAGCCCATCCTCACGCCAAAGGAGGGGGAGGAGTTTTTGCTGAAACCCATGAACTGCCCGCACCATTGCGAGATTTTTGCTCACAAGCCTCGTTCTTACAAGGAATTGCCGCTGCGCATCGCGGAATTTGGTACGGTTTATCGCTACGAACAGAGCGGAGAGCTACACGGCCTGACACGGGTAAGGGGCTTTACGCAGGACGACGCCCACCTTTTTTGTACCCCAGACCAGTTGAAGGGCGAGTTCCTGAGCGTGCTGAGTTTGACGCGTTTTGTGTTGGAAAAATTAGGCTTCGACAACTATACGGCACAAATTTCACTGCGGGATCCCGACAACAAGGAAAAATACATTGGTTCGGATGAAAACTGGATCAAGGCCGAACAAGCCATCATTGATGCGACTAAAGAAGCGGGCCTTGAAACGGTCACCGAACTTGGCGAAGCGGCTTTCTATGGCCCCAAACTCGACTTTATGGTCAAGGATGCTTTGGGACGCCGTTGGCAGCTTGGCACCATTCAGGTAGATTACAACCTGCCCGAGCGCTTCGAGCTGGAATACATCGGCCCGGATAATCAATTGCATCGGCCGGTGATGATCCACCGGGCACCTTTCGGATCCATGGAGCGCTTCATCGGCGTATTGATAGAGCACTGCGCCGGCAAATTCCCGTTGTGGCTGGCTCCGGAGCAATATGTGCTGCTGCCCATCAGTGACAAATACAACGAATATGCCAAAACCGTGCAGGAGCAGTTGGCTCGTTACGACATCCGCGGCATTATTGACGAACGCACCGAGAGTATCGGACGAAAAATCCGCGACAACGAGCTCAAAAAAATTCCTTTCTTGCTCATTGTGGGCGAAAAAGAACAGGAAGCCGGAGCAGTTGGCGTGCGCAAACAAGGCGAAGGCGACCAGGGTAGTATGAGCCTTGAAGACTTTAAAGTGTACTTTCAGGGACTGCTTTAGGGGTTACGCAGGCAAGAGAAAAATTGGCAGGTAGGCAACTCGACAAACAATGTATTGCAAAATTGCTTATTTTCAAAATTGCCTAACTTGCAGACTTGCCTACTTGCTTCTTTTCATTTATTGCAACATATTTGTTAATTTTTGTTTAAATACAGGGGGGCTCATTTGCTTTTCCCATGAATTGCGCTTAATTTGCGCCATCACCAAAAACTATTGACTTGAAATTTGTCTAAACTCACAGTTGTATGAAGCAAGCCTTACTCTTTTTTGTTCTGTTGTTCTTCATCCAAATTGGCTTTTCGCAGAGCAGCTTCAGCGACCGTTTGAGCATCAAACGCTCAGGAGGAACAGAATCAGTGGAACTGCGTGTTTTCCCTAATCCAGCTACTATATATTTCAGTCTGAACGATAACGAATCGGTTCAAAAGATTCACGTTTACAACCTTGTAGGTCGGGAAATGAAAAGTTTCTTCTATGAGAAAAGTCAAAAATATTCGGTAGAAGACCTTCCTAAAGGCATTTACCTGATCCAGATGCGCGGCAAAGATGAAAAGATCATCGCAACGCAGCGGCTGAGTAAGCGGTAACCCGCTGGAACAAAAACTACTTCTTACAGTAAAAAGCCGGAGTTGCCATCGCAACTCCGGCTTTTTCTTTAATAGGATCCTGATTTTTTTACTTGCCGTAAAATCAACACAAAGTCTTTGTTTTCAATTCTTTAACAGAAAGCTGGTTTCTTTGAATCAACAGCAGCTTTTATTACCAAATTGTTAAATTTTTAAAACAAATGGCCTTCCCTATTGCATTGTGTGATTGGATCACCTAAGTTTGCAGCATGAATTCGACCAATATTTCATTCATGGCTTGTTGCTGTTGCTGTTGTACCGCCCGGCTCTACCGAAGCGGCTGCAATGCAATTTTGTATGAATATTGGTCATAACATTTCATTCAAATAATTGCTTTTCAGCACAAAAAGCCCTTCGGTAATGCTCCGAAGGGCTTTTTGTTTTTTATCCCATTCTCATCCTTTAGCGCTTATGCAATTTTCTGAACATACGCTCCAAGATTTAGCAACAAGCCTGCGGGGTCGGCAGAACCGAAGTCCTCTGGAAGACTTACTGCTGCTGGCGGAAAAATTTCCTGACGGCGCTGTTTTTTCAACCAGTTTCGGCATCGAAGACCAGCTCATCACCCACCTGATTTTCAAAAATGACCTGCCGATCCGCATTTTTACCTTAGATACCGGCCGAAATTTTCAGGAAACCTACGCCACCTGGTCGCGCACCCTTGAACGCTATGGAAAACCAATTGAAACCTACTTCCCACAGCACGCCGCCATCCAAAACCTGCTCACAACCAAAGGCCCCAACAGCTTTTACCAATCTGTCGAAAATCGCAAAGAATGCTGCTATATCCGCAAGGTAGAGCCGCTTCGCCGCGCCTTGGAAGGACAGCAACTCTGGATCACCGGCATCCGCGCCGAACAATCGCCCAACCGCCAGCACATGTCCGACCTGGAATGGGACGACACCCATCAACTCATGAAATTTCATCCACTTTTCCACTGGAGCTTTGAGGACGTGCGCGCTTATGTTCGCAAGCACGGCATTCCATACAACCCGCTGCACGACAAAGGTTTTGTCAGCATCGGCTGCGCGCCCTGCACCCGTGCTATCCGGGAAGGGGAGGATTTTCGGGCAGGCCGTTGGTGGTGGGAAGATGCTTCGAAAAAAGAATGTGGGCTGCACGCGCACGTCGTTCAGGAATAATCCATTGGTTTTCAAAAAAATAAAACACAATATTCCATGTCAACGCACTTCGATTATCTCGATCACTTAGAGGCCCAGGCCATTCATATCCTTCGGGAAGTGGCCGGACAATTTGAACGCCCAGCGCTTTTGTTCTCCGGCGGAAAGGATTCGATTACCTTAGTTCACCTGGCGCTGAAGGCTTTTCGACCGGGCAAATTGCCTTTCCCATTGGTGCATATTGACACGGGTCACAATTTCCCCGAGGTTATCCAATTTCGAGACGAACTGGCTGCCCGTTTCGGAGAGCAATTGATCGTGCGCAGGGTGGAAGACACGATTCGCCGGCAGGGGCTGAAAGATGGTTTTGGTAAATACCCAAGCCGGAATGCGTTGCAAACCTATACGTTGCTGGAAGTGATTGAAGAATTTGAGTTTGACGCCTGCATTGGCGGCGCACGGCGCGATGAAGAAAAAGCGCGGGCCAAAGAACGCATTTTTAGCGTGCGCGATGAATTTGGCCAGTGGGATCCCAAGCGGCAGCGCCCCGAACTCTGGGACATTTACAACGGCAGCATCCGGAAAGGCGAAAACGTGCGCGTTTTCCCGATTTCCAACTGGACGGAACTTGACGTGTGGAGCTATATCCAGCAGGAAAACATCGCGCTGCCTGAAATCTATTTTTCCCATCGCCGCAATTGTGTGGTCACGCCAGCCGGGCAATTGTTGGCCATTACCGAACACATCCGCTTAGATCCGGAAGATGAAATTGCGGTACGCGACGTCCGTTTCCGCACGGTTGGCGACGCCACCTGCACCGCCGCAGTGGAAAGCCCGGCCACCACAGTAGAAGACATCATTCAGGAAATATTAATTGCAAAAATATCCGAGCGTGGCGCTACCCGCCTCGACGACCGCCTTTCCGAGGCCGCGATGGAAGACCGCAAAAAAAATGGCTATTTCTAAGGGTCGCTGAATTAATAAGGGTCGCTTTCTCCGGGCAAGGCATTTTGATTATAACCAAGGCGGGGAATCCCGACCTTAGCCATAGCTAAGGGAGGCGGTTCCCCAACGCAGGGTAGGAGCAAAAGCCTCCTGGAAAAGTGGACAGTTATTATTTCAGCGACCCTAAGGGTCGCTGAATTAATAAGGGTCGCTTTCTCCGGGCAAGGCATTTTGATTATAACCAAGGCGGGGAATCCCGACCTTAGCCATAGCTAAGGGAGGCGGTTCCCCAACGCAGGGTAGGAGCAAAAGCCTCCTGGAAAAGTGGACAGTTATTATTTCAGCGACCCTAAGGGTCGCTGAATTAATAAGGGTCGCTTTCTCCGGGCAAGGCATTTTGATTATAACCAAGGCGGGGAATCCCGACCTTAGCCATAGCTAAGGGAGGCGGTTCCCCAACGCAGGGTAGGAGCAAAAGCCTCCTGGAAAAGTGGACAGTTATTATTTCAGCGACCCTAAGCGCTTGTTCGGAAGGATTTTAAAGAAAAATGAATTGCAAATAATTGACCATGAATATTTTAAAATTTATAACCGCCGGCAGTGTTGATGATGGAAAAAGTACCCTCATTGGCCGCCTGCTGTTTGATTCCAACGCAGTATCGCACGACGTTTTAGAAACGCTGGAGCGCCAGAGCCGCAACAAAGCAGATGGCGAGCTCGACCTGTCGTTGCTCACCGATGGCCTGCGCGCAGAACGCGAACAGGGCATTACCATTGATGTGGCTTACAAATACTTTAGCACAGCGCGCCGGAAATTCATCATCGCCGATGCGCCCGGCCACGTGCAGTACACTCGCAATATGGTTACCGGTGCCTCCAATGCCGATCTGGCGATCATCCTCGTGGATGCGCGGCAAGGAGTTGTGGAACAAACCCACCGGCACAGCTTAGTCGCTTCTCTGATGGGCATTCCCCGAATTGTGCTGGCAATCAATAAATTAGACCTCGTTGAATACAGCGAGGAGCGCTTTTACAAAATTGCAGCAGCCTATCAAACATTGGCTGAAAAACTGAACCTGCGCAACATCACCTTCATCCCCATCAGCGCGCTGGCTGGCGATAATGTAGTACTGCCTTCGGCCAACATGCTCTGGTACCTCGGGCCTACCTTGCTGGAACACCTTGAAACGGTAGAAATCGAACCGGAAGCGGATCACGACGCGCCCCGTTTTCAGGTGCAATACGTCATCCGTCCCAAATCGAGCGAATGGCACGATTACCGGGGCTATGCGGGAAGCCTGCGCAGTGGTGTTTTTCGCCGGGGCGACCGGGTGGTCGTGTTGCCTGCCGGGATCGAAACGGAAATTGTAGCCATTGAGGTCAATCAGGTACAAGTTGAGGAAGCTTTTGCCCCGCAACCTTTGGTGCTGCACCTTGCCCATGACATTGACGTTTCGCGGGGGGATACCATCGCCCGCGCCGATGCCCAGCCTGCTGTTGCTCAGGATTTGGAAGCAACCCTGTGCTGGATGAGCGAACGCCCGCTACAGCCCGGCGACAAGTTGCTGTTGCGGCAAAATTCAGCCACGGTCAAAGCCATCGTCAAGTCCATTGAATACCGCATAGATGTACACACGTTCAACCACCTTCCGGACGACAAACTGCAACTCAACGACATCGGGCTGGTGCGCCTTCGCACGGCACAACCTTTGGTTTTTGATACCTACAAGCAAAACCGGCACAGCGGCGGCTTCATTCTGGTGAATGAAAACACCTATGATACCGTGGCGGCAGGAATGCTGGAATATACAACAGAACTCCAGTTCGGTTGATGTGTCGCGTACCGCCGAACTCCAGTTCGGCGGGTACGACCAGACTTCGATTCTGTTGAATAATAAATCAAAAGATTAACCCACAACAACAAAATAAATCATGAATCATCAAATACCTGCTTCCCTGTTCGATCCTTGCAAACGCCCGGAACTGATTCTTATCGGTGCCGGAATCGGCGACCCCGAATTGCTGACCATCAAAGGGCTGAAAGCGTTGCAACAAGCCGACGTCGTACTCTACGATGCGCTGGTGAACGAAGCATTGCTGCAACACGCACCCGCCGACGCCATCCGCATTTATGTTGGGAAACGGCGCGGCAAAAAATCCCATACCCAGCCGGAAATCAATGAACTGATTGTAGACTGTGCGCGGGCTTTTGGAAAAGTTGTGCGCCTGAAAGGGGGTGACCCTTTTGTGTTCGGAAGGGGGATGGAAGAGCTGCAATACGCACAGGAACAGGGCCTTGACGTGTCTTATATTCCCGGCGTTTCGAGCGCCATTGCAGCCCCCGGTCTGGCAGGCATTGCGGTGACCCTGCGCGGAGCCAGTCGTGGTTTTTGGGTATTGACCGCCACGACGGATACCGGAGAACTAAACCCGGAAATATATGAAGTCGCCCGCACCAACGCGACGGCGGTCGTCCTGATGGGACTTGCCAAACTCCCCGAAATCGCACAGGCATTCGCGCAAAGCGGCAAACAGGAACTTCCGGTCGCCATCATTCAAAATGCTTCTTTGCCCCAACAGCGAATGCTGGTTGGCCGTGTTTCGGACATTGCCGGAAAGGCGGCGCTTTCGGGCATTGGCAGTCCTGCAGTGATTGTTGTGGGGGAAGTGGTCGGCCGGTTGTTAAAGGGGCGAGGGGCAAGTTTGCAAGGAGCAAGTTTGATATAGAACTTATTGACCATAAAACATTTACACCATGACCAAGATCGCAACGGCGCCGATTGGCCGGTTTGATGAAGCTCTCTTAAAAAAGCTGAGTTCGGAGCACTCGGCTGAGCAACAGCTTTGGCTCAGCGGTTTTTTGTATGGCTTGGCCACCGCCGGTCAACCCGAGGCCGTCATCGCTCCGGCGCAGCAGGCGCATGTGCAGGCACCGAAAGTTCAGCTATTGTATGGCTCTCAGACCGGCAATAGCAAAAAAGTAGCCCAAAAGGCGGCTGCGCTGATCGGCGAACAAGGCTGGGACGTTACGGTAACGGATCTTGCCGATTACGCGGTCAAAAACCTGAAGACCGCTCAAATCGCATTGTTTGTGGTCAGTACACAGGGAGAAGGCACGCCGCCAACCGCTGCGGAATCCTTTTACGAATGGCTGCACAGTGCGCGGGTGCCGAAACTTCCCGACCTTCAGTTTGCGGTATGCAGTCTGGGCGACAGCAGCTACCTGAAGTTTTGCCAAACGGGCAAAGACTTCGACGCCCGGCTGGAGGCTTTAGGTGCCAACCGTCTTACTCCGCGCATTGATTGCGATTTGGAATATGAAGAAATGGCTGAACAATGGGCGGCTACGGTCGTGAGTCGCCTGAAAACGGTGGCCGGGGCGCAACCTGCTGCGGTGTTGAAAGAACAGTTGCCAAAGCCAGCCTACGTGGCGGGATTCAACCGGAAAAACCCGTATCACGCGCCGGTGCTGGAAAAAATTCGGCTCAACGGGCGGGGCTCAGCCAAAGAAACGTACCATATTGAGCTTGGACTGGAAGGCTCGGGACTGGTTTATGAGCCTGGAGATTCGCTGGGCATTCTGGCGCACAATTCGGATCGGCTGGTAGAACAGGTGCTGGCTGCGGCCAAATTTTCGGGTGCCGAACAGGTTGAATATGCCGGGAAAGCGGCTAGCTTAGCAAGTATTTTAAAAACCCACAAAGAGCTGTCAGTTCTGAACCGCAACGTTTTAGAACAGTATGCAGAGAAGGCGGGTCATGAAAACCTCAAAGCGATCACGACAGACCATGAGCGGTTGAAAAAATACCTCTGGGGACGTAATGCCGGGGATTTATTGCGGGAATTCCCTGCCACGCTGACCCCGCAGCAATTGACGGATATCCTGCGCAACATCGCACCACGCCTGTATTCCATTGCTTCCAGCTTAGCGGCACATCCGGATGAAGTTCACCTCACGGTATCGGCGCTGCGTTACGAATTTGGAAGAACCAACCGCGAGGGCCTGGCTTCCACCTTCCTTGCTGATCGGGTGGATGTTGGAGATCATGTCGAGGTTTTTGTAGAGCGCAATGAATATTTCAAACTCCCTGCCGACGACAGCGCCGACATCATTATGGTCGGGCCTGGCACTGGCGTTGCGCCGTTCCGGGCATTTGTGGAGGAGCGGAATGAATTGCGGGATTCCGGTTCGCCGAAGCAAGGCAGGAACTGGTTGTTTTTTGGAAATCCAAACTTCACAACCGATTTTCTATACCAGCGGGAGTGGCTGCAATACCTGAAAACCGGTGCGCTCGACCGCTTAGATGTGGCTTTTTCGCGCGATCAGCAGGAAAAAATATACGTGCAGCACCGCCTGCTGGAAAAAGGGCGGCAATTGTTCGAGCGCATCGAAAACGGGGCATACTGCTATGTTTGCGGCGATAAAAACCGCATGGCCGCAGATGTGCAACAGGCTTTTCTTCAAATCATTGCACGGGAAAGCGGTAAAGGCGAGGCTTTTGCGGCGGAATACCTGAGCAATTTGAAAAAACAACGGCGGTATTTGGAGGATGTGTATTAAGGAAAAGGGACTGCAAAACTTGTCCCGTACAACGGACAAACGCTGTGAGACTCCCTTTAACTCTGTGAAACCTCGTGTAATTTTATGAGCTTGTTCGGAAATTCGAGACAACCTGAATAGACTTGTTGCGACGGGATCATCGCGGGTCTAAAATGGCTCTTTTTCACCCACTCTTCGCCTTTTTTCGGTCACGTAGCTGGGCTATGTTCCCTCAAAAAGCCTTTGACTGGATGACTGAGCGATCCCGAAGGGGGAATGCCCAGTGGGTATTCAAGTGAAGGAATGCGCCAGCAGTGTGTAGTAGCTCATTTTTCCCACCACGCTGCCCCATCGCAACAAGTCTAATATCAAAAACGCATGAAAGATCACTTGCCTCCCACCGCACCCACTTTCCGTGAAGCCTTCTGGTTCTGGCTTCGACTGGGGTTCATCAGCTTCGGCGGGCCGGCAGGGCAGATTGCGATCATGCACGATTTTTTGGTGGATAAAAAGCGCTGGATCAGCAATTCTAAATTCCTGCATGCGCTGAACTATTGCATGTTACTGCCCGGACCGGAAGCGCAGCAATTGGCAACCTACACCGGTTGGATGCTGCACGGCACGAAAGGCGGACTGGCGGCGGGCATCCTTTTTGTTTTGCCTTCGGCTATCCTTTTGTGGGGGTTGAGCCTGTTATACGTTACCTACGGGCAAATTCCGGCAGTACAATCGGTATTTGTTTTTCTAAAACCAGCTGTGGTGGCCATTGTGCTTGGAGCAATCTTTAAAATTGGAAAAAAATCCCTGCAAACCCCCTTGCATTATGGGGTAGCTGCGGCCGCTTTTGTAGCGATTTATTTTTTGAAAGTGCCTTTTCCAATCCTGATTTTCGGCTCTGTTTTGTTCGGGTTGGCGGTCGTTTATCTGACTCCATCCCAACGGACAGGAAATACCAGCTCCGGAAATTTACAAGATCAGGAAGAAGCCGCTTACCTCATCAACCGGGATACCGTTGTGCCGGGCAGCCGATTTTCGGCAGCGCGCTTAGCACGGCAAATTGGACTTGGCTTTTTACTTTGGGTATTGCCCTTAATCCTGTTCGGCGCTTTTGCGACTGATTTTGATTTTTGGAAAAAACTCTCCCTGTTTTTCACGCAGGCGGCCTTTGTTACTTTTGGCGGCGCTTATGCGGTGCTGCCCTATGTGGCGCAGGTTAGCGTGGAGCAATTCGGCTGGCTTACGAATCTTGAAATGCTTGACGGCCTGGCTTTGGGCGAAACTACGCCCGGTCCGCTCATCATCGTGCTGGCATTTGTAGGCTTCATGGCTGGCCACACTAATTCTGGCGGTTCGCTTCTTGTAGCTTCGATGGCTTTAGTAACGACCGTTTATTATACTTTTTTGCCTTCCTTCCTCTTCATTTTTGCTGGCGCCCCCCTTATTGAAAGGACGCAGGCCAGTCCGGTCATAAAATCGGTTTTACAGTTTACCACAGCTACTGTGGCCGGCGTCATTTTGAGTTTGTGTCTGTACCTGGGGCAGGCGGTGATCGCGCCGGAATGGCCAAAAATTCAGGGAATACCGCTTGCGTGGATCCTGATATCTTTAGCTGCGCTTCAATATTTCAAAATTAACATGGTGGTTTGGATCGGCATCAGCGCCGTTGCCGGATTGCTGCTGAACCTTACTGGTTTATAAAATCAGTAAAGTTTGCCAAACAAAAAGAACATGCAACCAGAAACGAAACCTTCCCACACGGAAGTCGAACACGTCAAGGCCAAAAGCAATTACCTGCGCGGCACTTTAGTAGAAAGCTTAGAAAACGGCATCACCGGAGCGCTGTTTCCCGATGATACGCACCTCATCAAATTTCACGGCACCTATCAGCAAACCGACCGCGACCTTGACAGCGAGCGCACCCGTCAAAAATTGGAACCGCTCTATTCTTTCATGATCCGGGTGCGGGTACCTGGCGGCATCGCCTCGCCCAGACAATGGTTGCGCATGGATGAATTGGCGGATCAATACGGAAACGGTACGCTGAAATTGACCACCCGGCAGGCTTTTCAATTGCACGGGGTTTATAAACGCAACCTGAAAGCCGCCATTCAGGGGTTCAACGCAGTGCTTTTGGACAGCATCGCGGGCTGTGGTGACGTGAACCGGAATGTGATGTGCAGCGTCAATCCTGACGAAAGTCGCGTTCACGCCGCGATGTACGAAGTGTCCAAAGCCATTAGTGCTGCATTCACCCCCCAAACCGGCGCGTATGCCGAAATCTGGGCACCACCCGGCCTGGAAGCAGCGGAGGATTTGCCGAAAGGCAGCAAAGAAGAAGGCAATTGGAGCAAGGTTTTCCTTGCTTCGGCAGCGCAGGAAGACGTTGAACCTGTGTACGGTAAAACCTATTTGCCCCGAAAATTCAAAATTGCCATAGCCGCGCCACCGGAAAATGACCCGGATATTTTTGCCAACGACATCGGCTTAGTTGCCATTGAAAAAAATGGCGAATTAGCCGGGTTCAATTTTGCTGCGGGCGGCGGTTTGGGCATGACATTTGGGATGCCCGACACCTTTCCGCGCCTTGCCGATTTGCTGGGGTTTGTGAAACAGGAGGATGTTGTAAATGTTTGTGAAGCGGTCATCACCACCCAGCGCGATTTTGGCAACCGCGAAAACCGCAAATTCAGCCGCCTCAAATACACCATCGAGCGCATGGGATTAGAAGCCTTCCGGCAAGAGGTGGAAACGCGCTCCGGTGTTGCCTTCGAGCCGCTGCGGCCTTTCCAGTTCAAACACTCGGGCGACCGCTTTGGCTGGACGCAGGGACAAAGTGGGCGATTCCACCTGACGTTGTTCATTGAAGGCGGGCGGGTGCAGGATGCCGAAAATTACCTGTTGAAAACGGCGCTTCGGGAAGTCGCGACCTTGCTGCGCGAAGGAGAATTTCGCCTTACCGGCAATCAAAACTTGCTGATTGGCAATGTTTTACCTGAACAACGCATTGAGGTAGAAAACACGCTCCTAAAATATGGCGTGCTGGAACCGACGTTCCGGCAAACCGCGCTTCGCCTCAACTCAATTGCCTGCGTAGCCCTGCCAACCTGTACCCTCGCTTTTGCGGAAGCAGAGCGCTACCTGCCCCAGTTGATTGATCAAATAGATGCGATTCTTCGAAAATACCACATGCAAAAAGAAGCGATTAATATTCGCATGACCGGGTGTCCCAATGGCTGCGGCCGCCCTTATCTTGCGGAGATTGGCTTTGTCGGGAAGTCGCCCGGTTATTACAACCTCTACCTCGGTGCAGCGCACGACGGCAGCCGGCTGAACAAACTCTACCGCGAAATGCTGGACGAAGCTGCCATTTTGCGCGAGTTGGAGCCGTTGATTGCTTCTTATGCCATGAAGCGGAATCCAGGGGAGCGCTTTGGCGATTTTGTCATCCGGATGGGGTACATAACAGCAACAACGCATGGCACGAATTTCCACAACTGAGCCGCCTACGGAAGCTTTTTCAAGCAAATCCGGGCCCCACAGCGGAGATGATTCCCCCGGGAACACCCTTTTTCCGATTTTTTTGAAATTGGAAAAATTCCGCGTGCTGATTATAGGCGGCGGGTACGTTGGGTTGGAAAAAATCCGGGCAGTGCTGAACAACAGTCCTCAGACGCGAATTACGCTGGTGGGCGTCCATATTTCGCAGGCAATCCGGGACTATGCCCGCGATTACCCGCAGGTCATTTTGGTAGAAAAGCCGTTCGAGTCCGGGGATTTGGCTGGCCAGCAATTTGCGATTGCCGCTACCGATGACCGGGTGCTGAACGAACAAATCCGGGACTTGGCTACTGAGCGCGGCATTTTGTGCAATGTAGCGGATACGCCCGAGCTATGTGATTTTTACTTGTCTTCCATTGTCCAAAAAGGCGACCTGAAAATTGCCATTTCTACTAATGGAAAGTCGCCGACCATTGCCAAACGGCTGAAAGAAACTTTCCAGGAGGCATTGCCGGATGAATTGGATCAGGTATTGCAAAAAATGCCCGTCATCCGGCAGCGGCTCAAAGGCGATTTTTCGGAAAAAGTGAATGCCTTGAGCGAATTGACCGCTGTGTTGGTGGCAGAACCCGCCATGGCGGTACGTGACGTACTCCGGCAACGCAACCTCAACAAAGTTGACGGTGAAAAATGGCGGCGCATTGCAACTGCATCGCTGGTCGCGTTCGCCTTGCTGTTGCTGACCAATATCTTAGCGGTATATGTGCCCGGCGAGTCCTGGGATGCTTTGACCTTGCATCTCGATGCCACTTTCTGGCTGTTTGTCGCCACCGGTTTTGCCGCGCAATTTGTAGACGGCTTGCTGGGCATGGGGTATGGCGTGGTGACACAGATTGTGCTGATGGGAACCGGCGTACCGTTAGCCGCCATCAGTTCCAGCATCCACACTGCCGAGATGTTTTCTGCCGGCGCATCGGGGTATTCGCACTACCGCTTTGGCAATGTGAACCGCAAATTGTTCAAGGTGCTCCTGATTCCCGGCGTGCTGGGTGCCATTGCAGGGGCTGCGTTATTGTCTTGGCTCGGCAATGAATACGCGAGCCTCATTCGACCCATGCTGGCCGTATATGCCATGATCCTGGGATTGCGCATCCTGAGCCGCGCTTTTGCTCAAAACCAGAAGAGACGGAAAGTCAAAAACATGGGTTGGCTGGCTGGCGCAGGCGGATTCCTCGATTCTTTCGGAGGCGGCGGTTGGGGGCCATTGGTCACCAGTACCCTGATTGCCAAAGGGAAAACCCCGCAATATGTCATCGGCACGGTCAGCCTGACGGAGTTTTTTATCACGTTCGCCAGTGCGCTCACTTTCTTTTCCCTAATTGGAATTGAACACTGGAAAGTCATTGCCGGACTGATCCTCGGCGGGGTTGTTGCGGCACCGTTTGCGGCAAGGTTAGCCGGTAAATTGCCGGTACGGCTGCTTTTTATTGGCGTGGGCATCATGGTCATTTTCTGGAGCTTGAGGATTTTGTGGAAGGTGTTTTAGATGTCACCTGCTGAGGCACGAAGCGGGTAACACCTGACCTAAATGTTATGTTGTACCCAGCTTGTATTGGATTAACCCGGTCAGCCACCTAAAAGTGGCGACCACAGCAGGTTCCATACCGCCCTTCCCCATTTTTATTATATTTGCGGTTTATATGTGTTTTCCCAATTTCTAACTCAAAAACTAAGCTACATGCGATTAAGTTTATTACTTCTTTTAGCATTCTCTTGTGCGCTGATTGCCCAAAAACAAGCGATTGAGCTGCCCGGATGGCAGTTCCCCTGCACGACCTCTGCTGATGAAAGCCAATCTAACCAGGTTGCTCATTCCCAACAGGCTCTTTTTTCTGTGACCGACACAGAAATTGATACGGCGATTTGTTCCGGAGATGCGTATGTTTTCGATGGCGACACGCTAACCACGAGCGGCCAGTATCAAGCCATTTTTCCGGATGTGAATGGCGAAGATTCCATCGTCACCCTGAACCTGACGGTCGTGCCACCGCCAGCGCCGACGAACCTCGCCCTTGCCCTTTGTTTAGGCGAATTTTATCTGCTTGGTGGCGATACGCTTTCTGCAACCGGCTTTTATTCTGTGGTTTTGACCACTGCTGCTGGTTGCGACAGCACGGTTAACCTCAACTTGACCGTGGGCCCCGATTCCATTTCCACCACGAATCTGGAAGCGAGTTTCTGTAACGGCGATACCTACGAATTCAACGGAGATACCCTCACCGCAGGCGGGGTGTACATCGCCGTGTTGCAAAACCAAAGCGGTTGCGACAGCATCGTTACCCTGACGCTGACCGCGTTGGAAACCTCCGAAACGCTGGTGGAAGCGACTATCTGCATCGGCGAAACGTATGCCTTTGAAGGCCAGGATTTTTCCGAAACGGGCATTTATTCAACAACATACCCGAACGCCGCTGGCTGCGACAGCACGCTGACGCTCAAGCTGATCGTCCAGCCTGAAGATTATGGATCAGCTCTCGCGGTAAGCATTTGTGAAAACAGTGCCTATGATTTTAATGGCGATACGCTGACCCAAGCAGGTGTTTATACGGACACACTGGCCAGCATCTATGGCTGCGACAGTACAGTAACCCTGACTTTGACCGTGTTGCCGGTTTCTGATTCGACCCTTGAGGTGAGCTTCTGTGCCGGTGATTTATACGAATTTAACGGGGATACCCTGACGACAGGCGGCATATATACGGTGGTGCTGACTAATTCGGTGGGCTGCGACAGCACCGTGACGCTGAATCTGACCGAACTGGAAACTTCCCAAACCGCGCTCGAAGCCACCATCTGCGCCGAAGCCACCTACCTGTTCGATGGCCAGGAACTTTCAGAAAGCGGCATTTATTCGGCTGTTTATACCAATGAAGCGGGGTGTGACAGCACCGTCACCCTGAATCTGACGGTTTCACCCGCCTTAGAGGATTTCCTTCAGGCGACCATTTGCGGGGATTCTACCTATGATTTCCATGGCGATGAACTGACACAGAGCGGTTTATACACAACGATCCTGGTCGCCGCCAACGGCTGTGACAGCACCGTGACCCTGAGTTTGACGGTATTGCCGGTTTCCAGCACCGCAATTGATGCGAGCATCTGCACCGGCGAATCCTACGATTTTAATGGTGATACCCTGACCACGGGCGGCATTTACACCGCCGTGCTGACCAATGCCAACGGTTGCGACAGCACCATCACCCTGACGCTGGTGGAACTGGCACCTTCACAAACCGCACTCGTGGCAACCATTTGTTCAGACGACACCTACCTGTTCGATGGGGACGACCTTTCGGAAAGCGGCGTTTATACCGCCATTTATACCAATGAAGTGGGTTGCGACAGCACCGTCACCCTAAACCTGACGGTGGTGCCCGCCGACCTTGGCGCTTCCCTCGCAGTCACCATTTGCGAAGAAAGTGCTTACGATTTTTATGGCGATACGCTCACTCAAAGCGGCGTTTATACCGCACTGCTCACTAATGTAAACGGTTGCGACAGCACCATCACCCTGACGCTGACGGTGAGGGAACCAGACCTAACATTGATTGAGGCGTCTGTTTGCGCTGGCGAAACGTATTTGTTCAATGGCGAAAACCTTGGCGCGCCGGGCGCTTATTCCGCCCTGTTGGTCAACTCCGACGGCTGCGACAGCCTCGTTATCCTGAGTTTGACGGTATTGCCGGTTTCCGGTTCAACACTAACCGCGAGCTTCTGTAACGGCGATACGTACACCTTCAACGGGGAAGAACTGAGTGCAGGCGGCGTTTATACCGCGTTGCTGACCAGTGCTGTGGGCTGCGACAGTACTGTAACCCTGACCCTGACTGAACTGGCAACTTCACAAACGTCGTTTGAAGCGACAATCTGTGAAGGCGAAGCGTCCCCCTTTGAAGGTGAGGAATACACCGAAAGCGGGATTTATGAGGTCATTTATACGAATGCTGCAGGTTGTGACAGCACCCTGACGCTGACCCTGACGGTGCTGCCGAACCTCGGCGAGACCCTCAACGTGACGATATGCGAAGAAGAAACTTACGAATTTTACGGCGAAACCCTGGCTGAAAGCGGGGTTTATACCCAGGTTTTTCCGGGATCGAACGGCTGCGATAGCACCATCACCCTGAACCTGACGGTAAGATTGGTAGACCTAACCCTGTTGGAAGAAACGTTCTGCGAAGGCCAAACCTTCCTGTTTAATGGCGAAAACCTCACTGCGCCGGGCGTTTATACTGCCCTCGTCTCGAATAGCGACGGCTGCGACAGCTTAGTGATCCTGAATTTGAGCCTTTCCACAGGCGTCAGCTCCGAGGTTACCGATTTTTTCTGCGAAGGCGGATCGTATGATTTCAACGGCCAGATCCTGACGGAAGCGGGCGTTTATACCGCTATGCTCACAACGGAAGCCGGTTGCGACAGTACCATTACCCTGACGCTAACGCTGAGGGATCCCGACCTGACGCTGTTGGAAGAAACCATCTGCGAGGGACAGTCCTATGAATTCAATGGCGAAATGCTGTTCGCTCCAGGCGCTTATACCGCCCTGCTCACCAATTCTTTTGGTTGTGACAGCCTTGTTATCCTGAACCTGACGGCTTTGCCAACGGACATCACGCCCGCAGCAGCGACAATTTGCGAAGGCGAGGTCTATGATTTTTATGGCCAAAGCCTGACAGAGCAGGGGATCTATGTAAATACGCTGACCAATGCGAATGGTTGCGACAGCAACATCGTTTTGACCCTGACCGTACTGGAACCGGATATAACCCTGTTTGAAATAGAAGCCTGCGAAGGCCAGCCGGTGGAATTTGACGGACAAATCCTGGTTGCTTCGGGCATTTACACGGCGCTGCTCACCAATTCCAATGGCTGCGACAGCGTTTTGGTGCTGGATCTGACCTTTGTACCGACCTCGGGTTCTACAACCCAGGCGAGTATCTGCGCCAACGAGGTCTATCCCTTCAACGGCGAAGACCTGACGGAAGCGGGTACCTATGTTTTTGTGCTGACCAACGCTGCGGGGTGCGACAGTACTGCCGTTTTACAATTGGCCGTATTGCCGGGTTCAACTACAACGCTTGAGGCCAGTATTTGCGAAGGGGAAACCTACCTTTTCAACGACACAGCACTTACAGAAAGCGGCGCTTATGAAGCCACTTTCACGAATACCGTCGGCTGCGATTCTACCGTGGCCCTGGCGCTTCAGGTGGGCGAAGTGGCATTTTTGGTGGAACAACAAGGCCAGTCGCTGACCGTGGAAGCAAACGACGCTTCGTTTCAGTGGATAAATTGCGCGACGAACCTACCGATCGAAGGCGCTACGGGCAATGTTTTTATGCCAACGGTGACCGGCTCGTACGCAGTGGTGGTGACGCAGGAAGGCTGCGCGGCTACGTCCGATTGTTTTGCGGTGACGGTGGTGTCCACACAAAACCCTTCAGCGGATGCGGGCTGGCAGGTGATGCCGAACCCAACGAGTGGTTTGGCTCAACTGCGCATGGACGCAGCACTATCGGAAACCTTGCAATTGCAGGTATTCGACATGGCCGGTCGTTTGTGTTTGCAACTAACCATTGCAGCAGGAGAAACCGACGTGCAGGTTGATCTCAATCGCCTGTCGGATGGCGTTTTCCTGGCGCGGTTGAACGGCGGCACCTTTACCACAAAAATGCAGCGGATTGTGAAAGTGAGCCGGTAAGGCTTTTGCCGAAAGGCATCTATATAGTGTCTGTTTTTATAGTGTGAGAGCTGCGTTATACTTAGCCCGAAAGGGGCTAAGGGTCGCTGAATTAATAAGAGTCGCTTTCTCCGGGCAAGGCATTTTGATTCTAATCAAGGCGGGGGTTCCCGACCTTAGCCATAGCTAAGGGAGGTGGTTCCCCAACGCAGAGTAGGAGCAAAAGGCCTCCTGGAAAAGTGGACAGTTATTATTTCAGCGACCCTAAGCTGCCCTACATGAGCAGGTGTCACGGAGTTTCACGGAGTAAAGGGAGTCTCGCGGAGTTAAGCCTTCTGTAAGACTCCATTTACTCCGCGAGACTCCGCGACCTATAAGTTGTATTTCAATTAAATACAAAAATTACCCCAAACTCACCCCCTCCTTCCCAATCCGGATCGTCCGCGTCTCGTCCGTCCTCGCACTGAGGTCAGTTGAGCCGTTTTCCAATTTCAATACCCCGCGCGGGCACACCGCTGCGCAAATGCCACAACCCACGCAAGAGGCGCGCACTACGTTTTGGCCCCGTTGCGCATAAGCGCGCACGTCAATGCCCATTTCGCAGTAGGTAGAGCAGTTGCCGCAGGAAATGCACTGGCCGCCGTTGGTGGTGATGCGGAAGCGGGAAAAGAATTTTTGTTGTAAACCCAGAATGGCCGCCATGGGGCACCCGAAACGGCACCATACCCGGCCGCCCATCAACGGATAAAACCCAACGCCCACTACGCCCGAAAAAGCAGCGCCGATCAGGAAACCGTATACTTTGCGCAGGTCGTAGCTATGGAGGAACAGGATGTGCTTTGCATCCGAAAAAGTATTGATAAGCAGAATGCCGCCGATGATGACGGATACGCCGCCAACTAACCAGGCCGTTTGGTCTTTTAAGCCTTCAAAACGCTTACGAAAAGCGAAAACCAATCCGCCGGTCACGAGAAAAAAAGCTGCTGTTCCCCAGGTAAACGCGTCTTTGCTGAGCCAGAGCTTGCCGTCGTTTTGGGCTAAGTAGGAGTAAATCACCGCCACTGTCATCAGGGTCACGAAAACCAAAACGCTGTGGATGAGCCAGCGCTCTATTTTCCAGGCGTTCAGGCTTTTGTCAGACAAATGCCGGAAGGGATCGCCCGCTGTTTCAGCCAGACCGCCGCAGCCGCACACCCAGGAACAGTACCAGCGCTTGCCATAGAAATAGGTTAGTATCGGCGAAATCAGAAAAATCATAGCCACGCCGAACACCAGCATGAACAGGCCGAAGTTGCCGCCTTTCAGCAGATTACCGAGGTGCCAGTCAAAGAAAAAATCGTAGTTCAGCGGCCACATGTTTTTAATATCTTTATCGAAATAAGGCTTTCCGCTGTTCAGGCGCTCCAGCAATTCGGGGATGAGAAACGCAAAACCCGTCTGGAAAAACATCACTGAAATGGTGCGCACCACCTGATAGCGGTTGTGGCGGTATTTGAGGATGAACTTGTAGCCCATCGCCAAAATAGCCACCGTGTACAATGTGCCGTATACAAACCACTGGCTGGCCGGATTGCCATTGAGCAACTGGCTCAGCGGATCGAAAAAGCCAACCAGGCCACTGCTGGGTACGTCCTTCGAGCCAAGTCCGAGGTACTGCGGAAACCAGTACAACAGCACATAAAACCCGGTGAGTACGATGCCAATCAGCCACGCAATAGCGCCTTTATTAGAAATCGCGCGCAGCCACACGCCATTATTTTTGATGCCTTCCGGCAAATGCAGATAAAGCCCCCGCGCATGAATGGCCGTGCCCGCCGTCAGCAAAATCAGAGATGCCGCCAGCAAGCCGGGCGCCGCAGGCAATTTGGCGCCAAGCCACGCTGCCGTGATCAAAAGTAGGCCAATGCCCACCATGCCCAGACCCACTTTTGCCGAAAGCCGAAGGTCGTGGGGTTGTGCGAGGGAGAGACTGGTATCGTTATGAGCATTCATATGAATGATTTTTTTTGTTTGTTTGTTTTTGGGCGACCGCGAGGGTCGCGCCCTACCTGACGCTACTGCCTACTACGTTCCCTTTCAGGAATCGAATGACTTCGTCCAGTTTACCTCGCTTTTTCAAAGTCAGATTCTGGCCGGATTGACGGTTGTAAATGCCAATAATTTCCTTTTCGTAAGTCTTGTATAATTCAGGATCGAAATTGGCTAAAGCTAAGTTTTGCAGTACCGTTTCCACTGGCGTGTTTTCGCGCAACCACTTGTCGCAAACCTCGTGGCGGTAGCGCACGCCCATCAGGTTGAAACCCAAGACCGCCGAGGTATTTTTGTCGTAAACGATGCGCACACTTTTACGGCCTTCCGGATGTTCCCAATAAATGGGCACGTGGTTTTCCGGCGCATTGGACTGAATGTCGCCGTACACCTGATATTCGATGTCGAGGAATTTGGCGGAGTTAAACCAGATGCCGGGAGCGTACGGTTGACGGTTGACAGCCGTACCTGCGACGATGTTGTAGGCGACGGTTTCTCCCATCATGCGACCAGTGTACCAAACCGCTTCAATGGCGCGACGCCCGAGCCGGGGCTGCTTCAATTCCACGCAATCGCCGGCCGCAAACACGTCGGGCAGGTTGGTTTGGAGGTATTCATCCGCTAAGATGCCGCGGTTGGTTTCTAAGCCGCTGTCTTTCAAAAAAGCAATGTTTGGGCTTACCCCCGCGGTGAGACCCACGTATCCGCATTCGATGCGTTCACCGGCACCGGTGATGATGGCGCAGGCTCGGCCATTACCGTCATCCACGATTTCTTTTAGGTCGGCAGACAAGCGCAGGTCAATGCCGTTTTCCCGGATGTGGCGGCTCACCATCTGCGATTCTTGGGGGGGTAGGATGGCGTCCCAATAGTTCTTTTCGCGTACCAAAAAAGTCACCGGAATGTGCCGGGAGTGGAACATTTCGGCCATTTCGATACCGATGAGTCCGCCGCCGACAATCACAGCCCGCTTCAGGCCGGGGCTGCAGGCTTCCATATTTTCCAGATCCTGGTAGTGGTAAAGCCCGCTAACGCCTTTGAGATCCTGGCCAGGCCATCCGAATTTATTGGATTTGGAGCCTGTTGCAAGCAGCAGTTTATCGTAAGTAAGGGTTTCGCCGCCGCTTAAGTGCAGGGTTTTGGCGCTGGCGTCTAAGCGCTCTACATAAGCGCGCTTGAGCGCAATGCGGTTCTTTTCCCAGAACCAGGGTTCATAAGGCTGCGTGTCTTTAAAACGCAGGTGCCCCATGTAGATGTACATGAGGGCCGTCCGGGAAAAGAAATGATCTGTTTCGGAAGAAACCACCGTGACTTGGTGGTCGCTGAGTTTGCGGATGAACCGCGCAGCAGTGATGCCACTGATGCCGTTGCCGAGGATAACGACGTGCATGAATGTTGGGTTTTGGCGCTTAGATAATCACTTGAGCATGACTATCTCAAAGATATACGATAAGAATGACGTTTGGGATTATTTTTAAAGGGGCAAAGATAAAGCGGCGGCTTGGGCGCAGTTGTCATGATGAGGACAGTTTTTATGAATTTTCCCACGAGCAAGTACAAGCATTTGTTTCAGAAAGTACCCTGTCGAGGATTTGACGCGGAAGTTTTGCAATCGTTTCCCTCGAATTATCATCCATATTTGAAGGAGGAATGTATGCTTCTAATGCACAACGGGCTGCCAGGGCGAATGGAGCGGATGGAAGAATAGCTTTAGTTATGTCTTCAATAAAATAATTAAACAGCGTTTTGCCATCACTGCTATTCGTAAATTTAAGACAAAGAATCAGCCTTTCCATTAGTTCATTCGCTTGGTCATAAACCTCCTTTCTACCTTGTTCAAGGTTCTTTTTCTCAAGTCGGTACAACTGAATCGTCATCCATGCACGGATATAGTTAAACCCGTCGCTATGCCAGGAATGTGGCAGGTTTTGAAAATCATCATCCGTAAGTAAAGTCATGGGCGTCCGGGGTTCAATTTTTCCATTGGGTGTAACCATAAGCAAGTTTGCGTCATATGGGTCTGCGGGGTCTAAAAAAAAACTATATTCGTTTTGCTGCCAGGGAAATGTTCCATTACTGAGTCTGCTGGTTCCAGATACAACCGGGAAATAATAATGTTTGGCTCCTCCTCGATTTGGAGTTGCCGTTGTCAGTCTGTAGTTGCGAAAATCAAATTCCAGCCAGGAATAATTTGCTCCCATGTGATCATTTTGCCGAAAACCAACCCCGGCACGTTTTTCCAATTTCGCTATTTGTTTTGGGGAGAGGGGGCGTGCCTGATTTTTCGGCCTGAAGTGCTCTACATCGAGCGCATAGTCATCGCCTTGAGGGAGTTCAGAGTACCAGCACTTAGGGATCATATGAATTCCCTGCCGGATACGGGAATGCTCAGCAAGAAATCCCCTAAGCATTTTCCAGTCTCCTTCTGATTTAGGTTGCTGTGCCCTCCAGGCAGCAAAATCCGGATGGTGATGGAGATCTGTTCTTGGAAAAGGAATATAGACCATTTCTTGGGTTTCTTTCTACTTAAATATATCATCCAATATATTTTCCACCTGCTCTGAAACATCATCAGGGAGGTGTAAACCATTCAGTCCACGTTCGCTAAAGGTACGTTCATTGAGTTTTTCTTTCACTAAGCGCGTAAGGCTATCATCCTGGGTAATAGCAAGGGTAGGATCTAAGCGAGTCGGAGCAAGCAACACAGTTAATTCACTAAATCTCCTGACCTCGGATTCGGACAATCCATTATTATTTTTTTTATTAAATAATATTTTGTATTCTTCATTCGATGCTATGGACTCATCGTCATAAGTAGTCGCTAGTCCGAACATTTCTAAAAGTATTCCATCAGCACCTAATCCTATTGCATCTTCGTCAGGGTGTCTTATTGTACGCTGGCCTTCTTCACCTACCTCAAGTAGGTATATTTGTTCTTTTTTCAACCCATTAATCAGTAATGGTGAATGCGTGGAAAGAATAAACTGTATTTTTGGAAAAGTTTCTTGTAATCGCTTCAAGGACAAACTTTGCAATCCAGGATGTAAATGTATTCCAAACTCATCAATCAAAACAATGCCAGGTGTTTTTTCAAGGACTTTCCTTCCCAAATGTTTGTTTAAAATAAAGGCTCTGGTTGCTAACTCACCGGCCAAAAGAATGAGATAGCGATACCCATCACTTAACATATCAAAAAGCCGGACATCCCCATTTTTAAACTGAATAATCGGTTGTTTTTTATCTTCCAGCCATTCGATTTCTGTAATATCCGGTAAAATTGATTTTACAGCTTGCTGAAACACGTACATCGCATCATCTGGAAGATTTCCGTAAGCGAAAGCAATAATTTTTTTATATTGTTTTTCTTTAAGAATACCATCTATCCTTTTTAGCCAATCAAAGAGGAATTTTTTAATTGATTTATCATTGAAACAATCTTTATAACCTTGGATAGCATTACCTTCAAGCGTAAGTTCGCTCGTCTTGGAAGCCTCTATATGAATGTATTCTGTACCGATGAAGTTAAACAATGGCAACACAGATTTACCCGAAATCACACTTCCATAAACCCGTTTTGCTATAAGCCCAGGATTAGCAGCGTTGTTTAAAACCAGTGTTTTTGTGCGTTCTTTAGAGGGTTTGTCTTTATACTTTTTCCAATGAGCGTGTAAAAGATTCCCGTGTTCGTCTTCAATAATCGCTTTTGTTTCTACCGACGAACCAAGTGAGATATTTGCAACAGGATTATGCCCAATAACCCTGTGATCCGATAATTCTATACCATGCTTAGAGCCTGCTACAAGGCCGGAAATGTATGTATTGGATGCAATGCGCAGCGCCCGCATTAGCGCAGACTTTCCCGCCATGTTTTCTGCGATAATTACATGAACATTATGTTTTTCGGAAAACTGAACCTCAAGTCTCTCGAAACATCTGAAATCATGAACGGCAATAGAAGTAATCTTCATGATAAGTCTTCTTTGTTTGACAAAATTAGGTCATTTTACCAAAGAATAGCTCCATTTCCTATTTAAATCCAAAATTAGCGCATTACGAATCGAGGAATCCGGCGATTTCCCTCAGCAAAATCTTCCCCTCATAAAACGCCTTCCCCACGATTGCCCCGTAACACCCCGATTCGCGCAGGGTTTCTAATTCAGCTACAGAAGACACCCCACCGCTCGCGATGAGTTTCAGGTCAGGAAAGTGTTCCACCAATTCGCGGTAGGTTTCCACTGCGCTGCCCTGTAGCAGGCCGTCTTTTGACACGTCGGTGCAAATGGCGTAGCGGGCGCCCTGCGCCAACCAGCCCTCAATAAAGGGGCGCAAAGCCTGCTCCGTTTCTTCCTGCCAGCCGCTGACTGCAATGTTTCCATTTTTAAAATCCGCCCCGAGGAGGATGCGCTCGCTGCCATATTGATCCAACCAGGCGCTAAACGTCTCTGGTGCCTTCACGGCAATGGTGCCCCCGGTAACCTGTCTGGCACCGCACTCAAAGGCAATGCGCAGGTCTGCGTCTGATTGCAGACCGCCGCCAAAATCAATGTGCAGTGCTGTTTGCGCCGCTAATTTTTCCAATACCCGATAATTGATGATATGCCCGGCTTTTGCCCCGTCGAGGTCTACGAGGTGCAGGCGCGTCAACCCCGCATCCTCAAACCGCAGCGCCACTTCGAGCGGGTCTTCGTTGTAGATTTTTTTCTGCGCGTAGTCGCCTTGCGTCAGGCGCACGCATTTTCCATCAATGAGGTCTATGGCGGGTATGATGTGCATGTGGTCTGGTTGGGACAGAAAATGTTCTGCCTATACGATTTTATAAATCAATAAAATATTTCAAGATCAGCGCACCGGCCTGAGCCGATTTTTCCGGATGAAACTGCGTGGCGTAAAAATTATCTTTTTGAACCGCAGCGCTGAACGGCTGCACGTAGTCTGTAATCGCAATGGTGTACGGCCCCGGTTCTACGTAATAACTGTGGACGAAATAGACGTATTGATCCTCCAGCTCGGGCGAAAAAAGTGCGCTTTTTAAATGGTTGATGGTATTCCAGCCCATGTGCGGTACTTTTTCCCCTGCCTGTGGCCGGAAGCGCAGCACTTGTTGGGGAATCAACCCCAGACAGGTCGTATCGCCCTCTTCCGAATGCGCACAAAGCAATTGCATGCCCAGACAAATACCCAACACCGGCTGGGTCAGGCCCTTGATGACCTCGTCTAATCCGCGTTCCCGTAAGTGCCGCATGGTGCCTGCTGCCTCGCCTACGCCGGGAAAAATGACCTTGTCCGCTGCGGCGATGCGCTTCGGGTCAGCGGTTAGGGTAGCTGCGATACCCAACCGCTCTAAGGCGTACAGCACCGAGCGGACGTTGCCCGCATTGTAATCTATGACGGCGATGTCCATGATGAGATGTTAAAGTAATATTTTGCAAATTAAAGTACTACAACAAAACTCCTATTGGCAAAGATCAGATATTTAGGTGACAATAGAGCTATATCTTCTTGGTTTTTATACACTATATTCCATGATTTATTGGGCAAAAAGCATTAATTTAATTAAAAAACGTTAAAATACTTGACTTTTAGAATGGGGGGGATATTTGTACTGTGGCCACATATTATTAACTCCATTTCTATTACCTTTAAAACCATTAGCCATGATTAACCTGAATTTAAAACTATTTCTCTCCAGCTTTTCTCTCCTTTTATTTACCTTAATATTTTTCATTGTTTCTTGGTAACAAAGAAAAAATAGAAGACAAGGCTCCATTTTTGAATGACTCTCAACAGATAACGAAACGAGCCAGCGGATGTAGCTTGGAAGTTACCATAGGAGCCAATGTAGTTGATATGTGTTATATTGGCGAAGTCCACAATGATGTTTTGGCTTGGGGTAAAGATGATTATCTTGATTACGAATATGATACCATCAGTGCGGCTACAATAAATGCTTTAAATGCTATTACGGAGTCGGGGTTAGACCTATTTGACCCGACATGGTATATTGATGGATATGGAATCGGATCAAGCCTTACGCTGAAACTCAAAGTTATATAAACTTTAATGTTCTGAGTAGTGCGGATTCCATGAAGCGTAAAATACAAAGCGCGAATATTGGTTACCTTGCCAGAGGTTTTATTACTGAAGATGAGTTCGATTTTGTTGATTCTCTATCTAACGCAGTCTTTAATGAATCTTTTGACAGCGAAAACATCGCGGATTATTCGGATTATTGGGAGAATTTAGAAAAGAATGATTATGATGGAATTGTTTCCGCAATATTTTTGTCAATCCTTTTTCATTCGCATGATTATTGGACTGAAGAAGAAGTAAACGGCCTTTCCCGCATATTAGCAGCAGATGCACTTGGTGCTTATGCATCAGTTTTTTGGGAAATTGGAACTAACTGGGGCTGTAATTGTTGGAATGGAGCAGAAGGACAGCAAAGAATTGGCCGAGCAGCATTATCAGGCGCTGTACAAGGGTCGGCAACCAGAGGATTTCTCAGAGTATTTGGCCTGTAATTTTTACATATTATTAGCCGGTGAATAGACAAGCAGAATATCAATACTCGAAGTCTATTCACCGGCAATTACCCAAATAATAATAAATTAATTTTATCGTGGACGCAACTTTTAAATTAATAGCTTTGATCAGCTATATTCTATATAAAGGAATAATTTTTGTGTACCTTGGTTACATGGCTGAAAAAGTCTTTAAAAAAGAAAATATTCACTACAAAGTGATAATTAACCTGATGGCTGTAGGTACTTCTATCGAACTACTCAAGTATTTCGAAAAAATTACTCCATATTATTACGAGAAAGCGCCTGATTCTTTAGACTACTATGCAATGTTGATAACCGCATTGGTTATAATGTCCTACATTTTGGTTTTGAATAGATTTAGAAGAAATAATTCTCCAACAGAACAAGCGTAATTTATACTCAACTGCAATAGGTTTTGTGCATTTGCGGTTTTAGAGCTGTTAGCTTTTAAAAAGCTAACAGCTCTGGTTTGCACAAAACCTATTGCAGCGAAGTACAATAACTGCAAAAGCGGCCAGCCCAACCAGAGAACGATAAGCTCATTACGTTTTTGCCCTTTTATTACAAAACCCCTTTCGTAGTGGGCAGCGCAGTATTCGCCGGATCCCGTCGCACCGCCATTTTAACCGCTTTGGCGAAAGCCTTAAAAATCGCTTCAATCTTGTGGTGTTCGTTTTCACCTTCTGCCTGAATGTTCAGGTTGCAACGCGCAGCGTCACTAAAAGATTTAAAAAAATGAAAAAATAGCTCGGTTGGCATCTCACCGATTTTTTCCCGCCTAAAATCTGCCTGCCAAACCAACCAGGGCCTGCCGCCAAAATCAATGGCTACCTGAGCTAAGCAATCGTCCATGGGCAAGGTAAATCCGTAGCGCTCCATGCCGCGTTTGTCCGCAAGCGCTTTGGAGAATGCTTCTCCCAGTGCCAGGGCCGTGTCCTCGATGGTATGGTGTTCGTCAATGTGCAGGTCGCCGGTGGCTTTTACGGTCAGGTCGCAACCCGAATGACGAGCCAACTGATCCAGCATGTGGTCGAAAAATCCCAGCCCCGTTTGGTTGTCAGCCTGGCCGGTGCCATCTAAATTCAGGCGGATAAAAATATCCGTTTCTTTCGTGGTGCGCTGCACTTCGGCGATGCGGGGCGGCAGCTTCAGGAAATGGTAAATATCGCGCCACTCTGTTGTGGCGAGGGCAACGACGGACTCCGGACCGGCAGCGTCACTCGTTACTTCATTTGCGCCAAGCGTTGGATCCCTATTCAGCCAGATGCCCAGGCAGCCGAGGTTTTGAGCTAAGGCCATGTCGGTGAGCCGGTCGCCGATGACGAATGAGTTGGCTAAGTCGTAATCGCCTTCTAAATATTCCGTCAGCAAGCCAGTTTGGGGTTTCCGGGTCGGTGCGTTTTCGTGGGGAAAGGTGCGGTCTATATATATTCCATCAAACACAATGCCTTCGTTTTCAAAAGCTTTTAAAATGAATTGCTGTGCGATCCAAAACCGTTCTTCCGGATAAGCAGGCGTGCCCATGCCGTCCTGATTGGTCACCATGACTAACCGGAAGTCGAGTTCCTGCACAATGCGGGAGAGGTATTGGAAAACTTTCGGGTAAAAAACGACCTTTTCCAACGCATCCACCTGATAATCGGCAGGCTCCAGAACGATGGTTCCGTCGCGGTCGAGGAAGAGCAACTTTTGCATGGGTGTCTGAATTTTGTCGCAAAAGTAGTAAAAGTGATCCCTAAAACCGGGCGGAGCCCGATAAATAATGCACGCGGGGCAGAGCCGCCGCGCGAGCGAGCCACCGTGCGGACGGACTATTTCGCGTTGAAATCCACTTTCGCGTAAATATCTCCGATGCTAATTTCCTGATTCCCAATCTGGAAGTGCTGTTCAATGCTGTCGTAGTCCATACTCGCCCAGCGGCGGGTTTCGGCGTCGCGAAAATGCAAGGTCAGGTAAGCTTGGTCTTGTTCAACGTAGAGGATGTATTCCAGCGAATTGATCTTTTTGTAGCGCCGCAGTTTGTCCTGCCAATCGTAGCGCTCTGTGCCCGGCGACAACACCTCCACTACCAACCAGGGGTTAAGCGTGGCCAACCTGCCGGGCAGGTATTCATGATATTGCGACACGCCAAAAACGACCGCAGCATCGGGGTTGTAACTTGCCCCCAACTCGGGGATATAAACGGGGCGATTGCTGCCAAAGCAATGGAAGTTGGGGTCGCTTCTGAAAGCGCCCACAAGCAGATAAAGCAAATTAGCAACAATCTGCTCGTGCAGGGGAGATGCATAGCTCATCAGGATTAATTCATTGGGTTGGTATTCCACAGAAAACTCGGCAGCATCAAGCAAATAAAGAAAATCGTTGAACGAACCTGGCATGGGCACTTTGTCCATGCCCGGCAGCGCGATTTCCTGTAAAGCTGCCTGTGTGAGCGGAAATTGAGTGCTTACATCCATCATTAAGGGTGGTTTATATCCCATAAAACAAGGTAAATATAGCAAAAAGCAAAAGAAAATCAAAATGAACCCGCCGATTTTTGACGCATCCCCAAGATCAATTATCTTAGCGTGAATTGTACACAATGCCTGATTACTTACTTCATAAAAAACGCACATGATCCGTTGTTATCCCCCTGTCTGGAGAAGCCTACTCGTTGCAGTGGCCTTCGTTGCTTTATTCGCTTCCTGCAACAAACGTTCCGGCAAACCTTCCGTTTTGGTTTTTTGCAAAACCGCAGGTTACCACCACGAATCCATTACTGATGGCATCGCTGCCATCCAAAAATTAGGCGAGGAAAATGGTTTTAGCGTAGATACGACAACCAATTCGGCCTGGTTCAGGGACGATACCCTTTCGAAATATTCCACGGTTGTTTTTCTGAGCACGACCGGCGACGTACTCGACCACTATCAGGAAGCTTCTTTTGAGCGCTATATCCAGGCTGGTGGCGGATACGTAGGGATTCATGCCGCATCGGATACGGAGTACGAATGGGGCTGGTACGGCCGTCTTGCCGGTGCGTATTTCTTAGAACATCCGGGAATGTCCGATACGTTTAACAACGTGCAGGAAGGCGTGTTGCACGTTTCCGACCATAAACACGAAGCCACCAAACACCTGCCGGAACAGTGGAAGCGCACCGACGAATGGTACAGCTTCAAAAAAATGAACCCGGAAGTCAAGGTCTTGATGATCATTGATGAAAAAACCTACAAGGGCGGCAAAAACGGCGATAACCACCCCATGTCCTGGTACCACAACTACGACGGCGGCAGGGCTTTTTATACCGCACTGGGCCATACCAAAGAATCCTACACCGAACCTGATTTCCTGAAGCTTATTCTGGGCGGGATCCAATACGCCATCGGAAAAAACGAAAACCTTGACTATTCAAAAGCCCGAACGCTGCCCGTGCCTGAAGAAGACCGTTTTTCAAAAACCATGCTTTCTTCCGGCGTTTTTTACGAACCCACCGAAATGACCATCCTGCCCAATCTGGACATTTTAATTGCCCAGCGGCGCGGTGAAATCATGCTGTACAAAAATGAAACCAGTGCAGTGAAACAGGTCGGGTTTTTGGATGCGTATTTTAAAACCAAAATCAGCGGCGTCAATGCCGAAGAAGGCGTGATGGGCATACAAGCCGACCCCGGTTTTGAAAAAAATCACTACGTTTTTGTTTTTTATAGCCCGGCAGATACTTCTGTAAATCGCTTGTCGCGGTTTAAGTTTGAAAACGATACTTTAGACCTGAAGACGGAGCAGATCATTTTGGAGTTGTATTCGCAACGGGAAATTTGTTGCCATACCGGCGGCTCCATTGCTTTTGACAAAGACGGGCTGTTGTACCTATCCACCGGCGATAATTCCACGCCGTTTGACGAACCAAATCAGCCTTACGCCAACCACGGCTACGCGCCATTGGACGACCGCCCCGGACACGAGCAATACGATGCCCGCCGTTCTTCGGGCAATGCCAATGACCTCCGGGGTAAAATCCTGCGCATCCGCGTTAAGGAAGACGGTAGCTACGAAATCCCGGAAGGAAACCTGTATCCCAAAGGCCAAGCCGGAACCCGCCCGGAAATCTACGTGCAGGGCAACCGAAACCCTTACCGCATTTCGGTAGACCAGAAAAATGGATTTTTGTACTGGGGTGAGGTAGGCCCCGACGCCAACAACGATAGCCTCAATGTGCGCGGCCCCAGGGGCTACGACGAAGTAAATCAGGCTCGAAAAGCAGGCTTTTTCGGGTGGCCGCTTTTTATTGGCGACAACTACCCTTACCGGCCCTACGACTATAGCACCGGCGCTTCGAGCCAAACATTCGACCCGCAAAAACCAGTAAATAACTCCCGCAACAACACCGGCATTCAGGATTTGCCACCGGCCCAGCCCGCCTTTATCTGGTATCCGTACGCCGCTTCTCCCGATTTTCCGCAAACGGGAACCGGAGGAAGGAACGCCATGGCCGGCCCTGTTTATTATGCCGATATGTTCCCCGAAGCGACGCGTCTGCCCGCTTATTACAACGATAAATTGATCATTTACGACTGGATTCGGGGCTGGATAAAAGCCGTGACGCTGCAACCCAACGGCGATTTTGACAAAATGGAGCCTTTCATGCCCAGTACGAAATTCAATTCGATTATTGATATGGAAATCGGGTCCGACGGGCAGTTGTATTTGCTGGAATATGGCACCGGTTGGTTTAGCAAAAATCTCGATTCCGGTCTGTCTCGAATTGACTTCAATGCTGGCAACCGCGCGCCCAAAGTCAACGACCTCGTCGCCAGTAAAACTTCCGGCGTCCTGCCGTTGTCCGTCGTGTTCACCGTAGATGCGGTTGATCTGGAAAACGATCAAATGACTTATAACTGGGATTTGGGCAACGATGTAAAAAAACAAACCACCGAACCCCGCCTCGAACATACTTTTGATAAAGTGGGTTCGTATACCGTTGCGGTGCAGGTCAGCGATGATAAAAACGCGACGACAAAAAGCAGTTCGATCAGTATTTATGCCGGGAATGAAGCGCCGGTGGTCAATATTGCCCTTACCGGCAATCAGACTTTTTATTTCCCCGGCCAGCCCGTTCGCTATGCGGTCAGCATTTTTGACAAAGACGCCCCGTCCGCAGTCTCAGCGGCAGCCGGTGTTTTTGTCTCGGCTGATTACTTAGACAGTCCCGACAGGGCGGCTTTGCCCGTTGGCCATTTAGTGGCCGGAGCAGTCATGCCCGGAAAAAGCATCATGGAATCGGTGGTTTGCAAAGCGTGCCATAAAGAGGCCGAAAAATCAATCGGGCCTTCTTTTGTAGACATTGCAAAACGGTACCAAAAAGACCGCAATGCCACAACTTACCTGCTGGGTAAAATTCAGATGGGTGGTGCCGGAGTTTGGGGCGAAACGGCCATGCCGGGCAATCCGGACCTTAAAGAAGTAGATGCAAAGCAGATCGTTGCCTGGATTCTATCGCTGGCACCATCGGAGCAGCAAGCCAAAAAATCGCTGGCGCCGAGCGGTTCGGTTTCTCCGACGCTTGGAAAAAAGCCCAACAACAATGGCGTTTTCATCCTTTCGGCAAGTTATACTGACAAAGGGGGCGAAGGCATCCAACCTTTGAGCGGCGCGGCATCTGTGACGCTCAGAAACAGCAATATGGGTTTTGACGATGCCCGAAATCTGGCAGGTTATACCCGCCTCGACTTTGGTGGAAGCCGCTTGTTAATGACGCCAAAAGCTGCCGGCTCTTTCAGCTTAGACAGCCTTGACCTCACAGGCATTTCCACTGCGACCATAGCCATGGGCTGGCAGTTTGCGCCACAATTCGGCTATGCCTTTGAATTGCGCCTCGATGCGCCCAACGGCAAAAAAATAGGAGAAGCAATCTTGAAAGGCAGTGGCAGCGCTGCTCCGAAAGCAGTTATCCAAACCACTTCGCTGGTTATTCCGATACAACCGGTTAATGACGGGAAGCGCCACAACCTATACCTTGTCAGCAAGCCCAACGATCCGGGCGAACCGAATCAGGTAGCGTTGCGGGGGATTACGTTTGTTGCGAAGTAGCCCGTGGTCACAATCGCGCGGAGTCAAAAAACGGGCAGAGACCGGCAAATAGTACACGCGAGGCGGAGCCATCGCGCGAGCGGGTCGAGGTTGTAGGGGGTTGTGTAAAGAGGCAAAAGGCAAAGTGCAAAAGGCAATTTTGTTTCATAACACCTGTTGCTTTTGAAAACAAACAGAACGACTTTTTGAAATCATCCAATTTCGCGGAATTATTGCCTCTTGCCTTTTGCAGCTTGCACCTTATTACACAGCCCCGACCTTACAATCAACAAATAAATTCGCCGCTACACCCTCGCGCGCACCGTCCCATCGTCCACCGTCTCTTGGGCGACCGCGAGGGTCGCCCTACCGTCCACCATCATATTTTCGTCTGAAAGCTGACTTTTAATTTTTTTTGGTGTGACGGGTTGCTCGGTTTATCTTTATTTTGCAATCCAATAGGATTCCATGCTAAAAAATTACATTTTTATGAAAAAGCTCAACTTAGATGCATTCGCAGGAACAACACTGAATGAAGCGCAACAAACCGAAATCAAAGGTGGATTAAGCATCATTCAGGTGGGACGCCGCCAGGTAAAATTTTCCAAGTGGGGAGAAATTGACATTCGGTTCACTGCCAATGGTATTGCTATGCCAACTGTTGCTCAGGGCGACGACGACCAGGAATAGCGACCGCCATTTTGCTACTGCTTTTCGGAAAGCAAAAGCTGTTTGTATTTTTCCTGCACAATGTAACTGAAAGCCTGCCCCGACAGCTTGCTTTCAATCCAGGATTCAAAATCGAACAATTGCAGCATGGCTTTTTCGGCAGGGTTGTCTGAAAGGGTGTTAAAATCCTGACGCAGTTGCTGAAGGGCTTCCTGTATTTCTTTTGCGCGGCCTGCTTTGATGGCTTTTCGCAAAAACTGAATAAGGCTCACCTCGAACAGCAACATGGTTTTGTGTTGATTCAGGAAGCGTTGCGTTGAACGCAACAGGGAATCAAGCAACAGGTAGTTGTCCATCTCATAGTGAATGATGAGATTCAGGATGCGCGCCAAGCTTTGCAGATCTTGGCGTTCTACGCTCCGCGGCAGCCCCAGCCATTCGTTCAGGTAATCCAGCGCTTTGCCGAAATCGCCGGCACCGAAGTAGATGTAGAAATATTGAAAGTAGAAACTACTCCGTTCAAACTGCTCTTTATCAAAGAGTTTCACTTCTTCCAGGTGCTGTTCCAGCGCCTGAAGTCCTTCTTTAAATTCGCCGGTGACAATGCACAATCGGAAAGCATTGGTGTAGTATTGCCGATGAATTTTCAACTCGTCGTCGCGGGTATTGGGTTGCACGCTGCGCAGTTTTTTCAGGACTTCCCGCACGCCTTCGTAATTGCCGAGGTAGCCGCAGCTCACCGAATAATTGCTCAGGGCAGAAATGTATTCCGAAACGTCTTCGCGCAACAGGAGCGGCTTCGATTCCATGATGCCGATTAAGACCCGGCTCATTTCATAAAATCCGGCGTAGTCCTTCTGCGCATAGCTAAAAATAGACCGGACGCGGTAGTACAAAACCCGAGCCTGGTGCGATAGCGCATGGCTTTCATCCTGGAGCAACGGTTGTCCGAACAGCGATGGAATGTCGTCGCCCGCAGCGGGCCGTAAGGCATTTTTGCGGATGCTCAGCCAACTCTCGTAAAAAAGATTCTGGTAAGCGTTGAGGTTTTGAAGCCGTTCGGCGCACAAAGCTTCTTCCTGCTCGATTTCCCCTAAGCGCTTGTTTAACCCATCAATATCGCCCCGGGCATAAGCCACCAATTTTTCCCAGTGGAGTACTTCAAGCAGGGTTCCGAATTTTTCGTACTCCTGCGCTAATTTTCCCGCTTTGTTCAGGATTTGCAGGCATTCATCGAAATGTGCCCGCCGGTGCAACGCGCGCACCCCCTGCAACATCCCCTTGAGTTTGTAATCTATGGAGGTGTTCTCGTCATAAGCCTGTAGGCTTTTCAGCACTAATTCGTAGAGGTAGGCTTTCAGTTCCGAATATTTGCGGCTTTGCAGCGGTTCGCCACCGTAGATCTGGCGCCGGAGCACGTCATCGTCGAATTCGGCCTGCGCATCCATGGCATCAAACAACGACGCATACTTATTTCCCTTGTTCCCGGTGGCACCAATGAATACTTTAAAATACCGCTTTTCTGTTGCGGAAAGCGATTTAATCAGGCGGAAAAGGCGGTCGGAGGAGGTCTTTGGCATGATCAAAGGCTAAAATGATGAATTAGTGTCTGTCTTTATAGTCCGGTAGCTGCGTTATCGGATCGTATCGGAATATTCGTCCGTCTTTTACACAAAGTTACTAATCCTATGCCGACAATAAACCGATGACTACCTGTAAATAGGTAAAAATCTCCAGTTCTTGAAACCTGACAATCGAAAGGTGGGAAAAGGTTAAAGGTTAAAGTGGAAAGGTTAAAGGGGGGACACGAAATTTTGATCGTGAAGCGTAATCCCTACTTTTACCTTTAACCTTTCTACTTTAACTTTCCCATTTGCATCTTAATAGACAAATACGAAAACATTGTAACCCCTTCCCGGTGTTATAAGCTGTTATTTCTTATGCGCAACCCATCATGAAAAACGAAAAAACCCTCCTTTTTGTCCTGGCAGTCGTTCAATTTACTGACATCATGGACTTTATGATCATCATGCCTTTAGGCTCTACGTTCATGAGGGAGTTTGACATTACGCCACAGCAGTTCAGCATCATTGTGTCTTCCTACGCCATCGCTGCTTTTTGCTCCGGCCTCCTTGGTGCCGGGTTTATTGACCGGTTCGACCGGAAAAAAGTATTGTTGTTTATTTATGCCGGTTTTGCCATTGGCACCTTAGCTTGCTCAATAGCGCCCGGTTTTGGATTTTTTCTTGCGGCGCGCAGCCTGACCGGTGTGTTTGGCGGCATTTTGGCCGCGCTTGTTTTGTCCATCATAGGCGACAATATCCCTTTGGAACGGCGCGGCGCAGCGATGGGCATTGTGATGACTGCATTTTCATTGGCTTCCATCGCAGGCGTTCCGACCGGATTATTCTTAGCCGCACATTTTGGCTGGCAGGCACCGTTCCTCACCATCGGAGGCATTGCCATTTTGCTTTGGCTGGTGATCGTTTTTACGCTGCCGCCTATGAAGAAGCACTTAGAAAGCGGCTTGGTGCAACGCAATCCGCTGAAAGTTTTCAAAAATATCGCTACAGATCCCAACCAATTGCGCGCCCTGCTTTTTACGCTCATTTTGATGTTGGGTCATTTTTCAGTCGTCCCTTTCATTGCGCCGTATATGGAGTTGAACATCGGTTTCGACACCTATCAGATCTCCTACATCTATGGCTTAGGCGGCCTGCTCACAGTTTTTCTGCTGCCCTTATTCGGAAAATTAGCGGATCGCTACGGCCATATCCGGGTATTCACCATTGCAAGCTTTTTTGCCTTGATTTCCATCTTTGCCATCACCAACCTCCCACAGGTTTCCATTGCACTTGCCTTGTGCGTTACTTCTTCTTTTTTCATTGTTTCCAGCGGGCGCAGTGTGCCGGCCACTACCTTAGTGACTTCGGTTGTACGCCCGGAAAGCCGCGGCAGTTTTATGAGCGTACGCGCATCCGTTAATGAACTGGCGCTGGGTCTTGCCGCTTTTATGGCGGGCATGATCGTGACGAGGCGCCCCGACGGCTCGCTGGAACATTACCCTTATGTCGGGTACATCGCTATTGCCATGAGTATTGTTGCCGTTTTGATTGCCCGAAAACTGAAACCGGCGGAAGGGGCTTAACGCTTGTTCTGAAATCCCGCACAAACGCTAAAAATCCTGCTGCATAAACTATCCTGCAACGTTAATTTTCTCCTATTTTGCGGCCCCGGATGTGGAAAGGGCAAAGAGTAAATTTACAAAAGGCAACTGCAGAGAGCAAGTTTGCAAAAGGCAAGGACAGCAAAACAGTACCGCAATGATTGATCCGATGAAGTTCTGGAAAGATTCCGTTTCGACAGGCATTCGACTGATAACGAGGATATTCGAGAAAGGAGAGCCGGCGACCGGCGTTGAAATTCACCAAATAGAAAACTTCCCTTCCGCACACCTCCACCGGGAGGTAAGGGTTGATGTTTTTTTACCCCCGCAATATTTCGACCGCAGCAATAATCGCTACCCCGTGCTGTTTTTCAACGACGGGCAAGACATGGGCATTGCCGGTATGGCCGATACGCTGGAGCGCCTTTATGCCGCGCAGCGTTTGCCGCGCCTTGTGGTCGTCGCCATTCATGCCGGCGATCGCATCCACGAATACGGCACAGCCGGCCGGGCGGATTATAAAAACAGGGGAAATAAAGCAGGTGCCTACACCTCGTTTCTGCTGGAAGAATTGATTCCGGCTTTGCGCAAACGCTACCGCTTGTCGGATGCCCGAAAAGATGTTGCCTTCGCCGGGTTTTCACTCGGCGGCCTTTCCGCTTTCGACATTGCCTGGAACCACCCGCAGTATTTTTCCAAAACCGGGGTCTTTTCCGGCGCGCTGTGGTGGCGGCATCAGGCGTTCACGCACGACAACCCCGACGCACACCGCATCATCCACGAAGTGGTTCGGGAAAGCCCAAAGCGCGACAACATGCGCTTCTGGTTTCAGTGTGGAACAAACGATGAAACAGACGACCGAAATGGCAACGGCATCATAGATGCAATAGACGATACCCTCGACCTGATCAAAGAATTAGAGCAAAAGGGGTACCGCAACGGATCCGAGATCACGTACATAGAAGTGCAGGGTGGCGAACACAACCACCATACCTGGGCGAAGGTCTTACCCGATTTTTTGATCTGGGCCTTTGGCAAACCACACGAATAGTGTCTGTCTTTCTAGTCCGATAGCTGCGTTATGCTCGGCCCCCAAAATGGTCACTTACGCGAGTAGGCTCCCGTTTTTGGGGCCTTCGCATGCCTTACTCTCGAACGCTAAAGCTCAGACACCGACTAAATGGCCAGACACTAAACAAGCTCTTACTTTTACGAGAATCAGGCCGGGCTGGTCAAAAACGACCGGACTGCCTGTAAAGCCTGCCCGATTGTATCATAATCGAGGCTGTAATGAATAAATTTACCTTCCCTTGTTGTTTTCACAACGCCAGCAGCACGCAAAACCCGCAGGTGTTGAGAGGTGATGGATTGTTCCAGACGCAGGGAATTGTAAATTTTGTTGACGTTTATTGAGCCATTTTTGTCAATAAACTCGATGATTCTGAGCCGTAGCGGGTGCGCCATGGCACGAAGCATTTCGGAAGAAACGTGGAGTTTCTCCCCATTGAGTGTTGTGTCAGTCTTTCTCATAGAAAAATTTGCTTTACGGCCTGCAAACCTACCGATTGTCCCTTCTGTAAGTTGCCTGCTGAATAAGGTAAGCAAATATGAGTTTTTCCTTTATCTTTTGTGCTATCAGACCTGATCTTTTTTTAACACGCAAGTAATTTCAGGGGTTGGAAAACAGGATGGTTTCCTGAAGACATGAGAAATGCTGCAACCTACCCTTCGCAGATTGCAGCATTTTCAGGAAGCAGAGCTTCACAAAGCATCGTGTTTCAGTAGTACCACCAGAGCGCGGTTTTTTATCCGCCGGCAAGCTCTTCAATCAATCTTGAAATCTGGGCAATTCTGTCTTTGTCCAGAGAATAATTGATGAATTTCCCGTTCCGGTCAGCTGCGACAACTCCTGCACGGCGCAGGATGGCCAAATGTTGGGAAGCAACGGATTGCTCCAGCCGCAGCTTGACGTAAATATCGGTGACATTCATGTTGCCATACTCTTCCAAAAGATCAATGATGCGTTGCCGCAACTTGTGGTTGATGGCGCGCAGCACCAGAACTGCTTTTCTCAACTCTGCGTAATCGAGTTGGATTTGATCCTGGCCTTTGCGGAGGACGATGGATTCATTTTTTTGCTTTCTCATAATAAATAACAATGTTTAATGATCTGTTTAATAAATCGGTTCAAAGATCATGCCAGATTAGAGCTAACGTGCGTGCTTGTTGCTGGCAAAGGGCGTCCGGTGAAAGTTAAAATATGAAAAATAACGATACCACTTTGCCTTTTTGTATTCACGGGAGCAGATTTTGTTGACTTTTATTGTCGGACATAATCGGGCATTCCCCTTAAAACATAAAGCAAGTTATTGAAAATCAGCGAAATGAACAAGTAAAAAAAGACATTCCTTACGTTAAAGTTGAAATTGGGCGCAAAACAAGCCTATTAAAGCTTTCAGGGAAGCTTTATCATGAGCGGCGGAAGGTGGTTGCCCGTTGAGCAGGCGAATGAATTGATCGGTAAGGCTACCTACCCACTTGCGCAGCGAATCGGCATCGGTTGTTTTGTTTTCCACCGCATCGAAGAGTGGCGCCACCAGTGCGTATAAGTCTTTATCGCTAAGATGGTCGTAAGGTTCCATCAGCGTTTTGGAGATGGTTTCAAAGACCGGGCGCGTTCGCGGCGTATCGTACCATTGAAGGTCTTCCCGGCGCAGGGGAATGCGGGCAAATAACTTGAGGCAGAAGGCCGCCTTGTGCCTGCCGGTGTGCATACTCCTCAAAATTCCCTCAAAACGGCGCACTTCATCCCGGATCAGGGTTTCATCGGAGGCGCTGGAGGAGTCGCTTCGGAATTCCAGCAACAGCTCAGCATCCACCATTTTAGGTTGTCGCCCGCGTGCCCTGGCGATTTCCAGACAGGTATTCCATACAATTTTTGTAAAATAGGTGCGCAGCAGTACTGTATTGTTGAATTGCTCCCGCATGCGTGCCAGCTTTTTTTCCAGCAACACGAGGTTCACCTGCTGTGCAATATCCTCCCGGTCGTGTTGCTGAAAATAACCGCGCGCAACACAGGTAGAAACCACATGCTTAATGATGAACTGATAACGCAACAGCAATTTTTCCGGCTTGTGATGGAGCCATTCTACCTCTTCACGATGATCATCCCTTACCAATTTCGCTTCTTTGTTAATGTTGTATTAAGAAATACGGCTATGATTCCACCTACCAGAGACGGGAACATACAAGATTACGAAAGTTTTTAAAAACACTAAAATCTAAAGATCATGAAAAAGATTTTTGTTCCGCTGGTCGCTGCCCTAATGGTCACCGCCGCTTGTAACCGCGAAGTATACAAAACCGCCGGCTATAATGAATATGCATCGGCACACCGCGTCATGGCCATCTTACCTACCGAAACCATTACGACCGGACGACTACCCAAAGATGCCACGCCGGAAGACATCGCAGCCGTTGAACAAGCGGAAAGCAAAGCTTTTCAGATAGCGCTTTACAACCAGTTGGCAAAGCGTTCGGGGTCGCGCAATGGCAATATCCGCATCAATTTCCAGCATTACACCGAAACCAATGCGCTTTTAGAAAAGGCGGGCATTGACCTGCGCGACTCCTGGAAGCATTCTCCTGTCGAACTGGCAGGGCTGCTCGGGGTAGATGCCGTTGTGCGCACCACCGTTCGAAAAGAGTTCTACCTGACCAATCTGGAATCGTTTGGCATATCCGTAGCGACGACGGTCATCGCATTGTTTGTTTCTCCGGTTGCCTGGTGGTTGTCACCCGCTGCCCAAACCAGTGATGTCTTTGCTTCCTGTGCAGTGCTGGACGGCAAAAGCGGCCAGTCCACCTGGAGCATCAGCCGCGACGAGCCTACCTACTGGAATAAAGGACACAGCGAAGTGGTGGAGGAAATTTCGCGCAGACTCTCCCGCCGATTTCCTTACCGGGAGTAGGAAGGTTAAAGGATAAAGTGTAAAAGAGTCGCCTTAGGGGCGCTGAATGAATAAGTGTCACTTTTCGACAGGTAAGTAATTTTGCTTCTAACCGAAGCCTGTCCCGAACTTGTTCAGGAGTAGAGGTTCCCAACCTAAGGGTCGCGGTTCTCCAACGAAGGGTAGGAGGAAAATGGCTCCTGGAAAAGTGGACAGTTATTCGTTCAGCGACCCTTACCATCTTTTGTCTCCTTGATCAGTGCATCAAGTGTTTGCTGCGATATGGAAAAATCAAGGGTGCTCCTTTTACTTTTCCTTTTTATACGCTACTGAAGGTTCTGCTGCCATGCGCAGGTATTCTTCTGCTTCGCTTGTTACTTTTATTTGTCCGTTCATGAGCATGGGGAGGAGCCAATCGCGGAGGGAGGAGAGGGTTTGGTTTTGAATTATGTTTTGCTCTTGCATTTTGAACATCGGTGTTAATGTGTCATCAAATATTTTAAGAACACTCAATGGCGGAATAACGATTATTAAGTTATTCAAAACTTCAGTCGTTAAACTTGGAACAGCGGTTCCTACATTCATCGAAGCAAGATTTAAAGTTTGCAAGAGAAAGAATAAATGTTTTCCGCTTTGTTCGATCTTCATTTTGGTATAAAACATTGGTAACTATACAGCCGCCTTCGGCGGCAAGGGCATTTTACGTCCAAAATCGTCACCTAATCAGGTGACACAGAGTTCCACGGAGTAAAGGGAGTCTCGCGGAGGAGCTTAACTCCGCGAGACTCCCTTTACTCCGTGAGACTCCGCGCCATATTGGAGTCCTCAGAGGCTCCTTGATATTGATGGTGTTACAAAACATCAATATAGCTCTGATTCGCATGAATCATCCCAAAATTTGTTCGAGGACATAAATGGCCGCCGGAGGCGGCTGTATAGTTACAGTCTATTGCTTCACCACCCGTTTCACGGCTTTTTTACCTTCGGAAAGGATTTCAAAGAAATAAACGCCACTTGCCAGGTTTGAAAGATTGACCTCGTCCATGCCTTTGGGATTGCAGAAGACCAACCTTCCCAAGGCATCGCAAACCTGAATCCCGTCAATTGCTGTATTTTCGAGGCTTACCCGTGCCATGTCTGAAACCGGATTAGGGATGATCTTGATTTGTGCCGAAAGTGCTGCATCAGTCGTTGCTGAAATACAGTCGCCAAAAACTTCATCATCAGAATTGCAACCACTGGCATTGTCCGAAATAGCCACGAAGGAAGAGGGGCTCAGCAGGTACTCGCACACGGCTTCTACGGCACAATTGCCCAAAGCCGCGTTGTCTGTTATCACCAACGCGCCTTGTATTTCAACGGGATGGTTTAGCGCATCTAAGTTTGTCAATACTTCATTTTCATAAATCCGGAGTGCATCACCTACAAAATCCAGGCTGTTGAGACCGTCTAAAGAAGTCAGAGCCGAGTTCTCAAAAATAGCCAGGGCCTGATCCACAAATTTCAGGTCTTCCAGACCGTTCAGGTTGGTCAGCAAAACCTGGCTCCATATTTGAAAAATGCCCCCTACGCTATCCAGATCACTTAGTCCGGAAATGCTGTTCAGCGGCGGGTTATTGGCGATATAGAAATAATCGCCTCTCACGGCAGCGAGGTTTTCCAAACCGTCAATATTGGCCAAAGCAGGGTTGTTTTGAATGCGCATCGCCCCGCCTACCCACTCCAGGTTGTTCAGTCCGGTGAGGTTGACGAGTACATCATTGCTCGTGATGTAGAGGTCGCCTCCAATGCTTTCAATAGCGCTCAGGTTGTTCAGATTCGTGATGCTGGTGCCCTGAATGGTTACGTTACCGCCTATCTGGGTACAGTTTGGGTTGGCGCTTGTAAAATTGTCAATTTGTGATTGGGCAGTGAAGGTAATGCCTGTTGTTAAACAGGGTTGCGCGTGGATGGAGAGGCTTAAAAAAAGCAAACAAAGAATGGTTGGAATACTGAATTTCATAGGTATTGATTTAGGATGACGTAATTGATTTTAGACTGGGTGTGGCATGCCGGGAGCGCCACGCATCAGCGAATATAGAGGTTTTTTGGAAAATGGAGCAATCGAAACGGATTAGATCTAAACATTCCTCTCCAACAATCCCCGCTTAATTCGCTTTACCAACCCTGGCCCTTCATAAATCAAACCGGTATAGATCTGCACCAGACTGGCGCCCGCCGCCAATTTTTCCAGCGCGTCTTCCACGGAAGCGATGCCGCCTACGCCAATGATAAAAAGTTGGCCACCCGATTGCTGATGCAGGTACCGAATCACCTCCGTAGCGCGGTCTTTCAGCGGTTTGCCGCTCAGGCCACCGGCACCGACGGCATCCAATTCAGCGGTTGGTGTGGCGAGGCTGGTGCGACTGATGGTGGTATTGGTGGCAATGACGCCGGCAATACCCGTATCTTGCACAATGTTGAGGATGTCGTCTAATTGGGCGTCGCTCAGGTCGGGCGCAATTTTGAGCAGGATCGGTTTTGGGGCGGTCTGCGCGCGGTTGAGCTGCTGAAGGTCGCTTAGTAGCCGGGTCAGCGGTTCGCGATCCTGGAGGGCTCTTAAGTTGGGTGTATTGGGCGAACTGACGTTGACCACGAAATAATCAACCACCGGGAACAGCTGCCCGAACGCCAACCGGTAGTCGTCAATGGCCGATTCGTTGGGCGTGTTTTTGTTTTTGCCGATGTTGCCGCCCACGATGAGTCCTGGCGGGCGTTTTCCGCGAAGGCGCTGCGCCAGGGCTTCAGCGCCCGCGTTGTTGAAGCCCATCCGGTTGATGAGGGCTTCGTCCTGCGGCAGGCGAAACAGGCGAGGCTGCGGATTCCCGGCCTGGCTTAGCGGCGTGGAGGTGCCTACTTCGATGAAGCTGAAACCCAGCGCCGCCATCGTATCTAAGTATTTTCCGTCTTTATCGAACCCTGCAGCAAGACCCACTGGGTTGCGGAAGTGCAGCCCCAGGAACCGACGTTCCAACTGCGGATCCTCTAAGCGATACCAACGACGCGCCAAAGCGCTCAGCAGGGGAATGCGCAGGATGAACCGGAAAGCGCCAACAGTCAGGTGGTGCGCCCGCTCTGGCGGGAACAGGAAAAGGATGGGCTTGAGGAAAGTTTTGTAAAACACGATTCATAATAATAAAAAAGCCAGGCAGCGTATACCCCGCTGAATCGGAGTTCAGCGGTACATTGCACTAATAAAAAAGCCGGATAGCGTAAACTATCCAGCCATAATCATAATCCCAAAAACTAGATTTTTATACTTGAGGTAGAAGTAGTCATAATTCACCGGGCAAATATCAATATAATTTTCAACATAATCAAGCCCCTTGCTCTGTTTTTACCAAAAGTTGGAACCCATTGCCGTGAATATTAACAATCTCGATGTTATCATCGTTTTTCAAATACTTTCGTAACTTGGTCACAAAAACATCCATACTCCTGGCTGTGAAGTAGTTGTCTTCGCCCCAGATGGATTTTAGCGCTTCTGATCGCGGTAAAATATCATTGACGTGGGTGGCAAACATGCGCAGCAATTGTGCTTCTTTAGGCGAGAGTTTCCATTTTTCTTCGCCTTCGCCACCGGCATTAAAGGTCAGGATGCGCAGCGGGTAGTTGAAGTGGTAGCGGCTGATGAGAAATTCACGAACGTCGTCTTTGGGATCAGCCAGCGGTTTGCTGCGCTTGAGCACCGCCTGGATGCGGTACAATAGTTCTTCTGAATTGAATGGCTTGGTGATATAGTCGTCGGCTCCAATTTTAAAACCCTGCAAAACATCATCTTTCATCGTTTTGGCGGTGAGAAAAATGATGGGGGTTTCCGCGTCTCTTTCCCGAATTTCTTTAGCAACGGTGAAGCCGTCTTTTTTCGGCATCATGACGTCGAGAATACATAAATCAAACTGGCCTTTCCTGTGGCGTTCGATCCCCTGCAGGCCGTCGGTGGCCAGCGTCACATCGTAATCGTGCATTTCAAGGTAGGAACGCAGTACATCCCCGAAATTTTGATCGTCTTCAACCAGGAGTATCCTGTTATTTGCCATAAGATTAGGTGGTTTTTCTTTGGTGACAACAACCCTTCCGGCTGTCGAATACAATTTGGATCAACCCTGATCCACTTTGTGCGGAAAAAACAGCATGAAACTACTGCCTTTCCCCGGCTCGCTTTTTACATCAATATTGCCTTTGTGAACGGTCATCATCGCCTTTACGTAGCTCAATCCCAAGCCGAAGCCTTTTACATCGTGAACGTTTCCGGTATGCACCCGGTAGAACTTGTCAAAGATGTGCTTTCTGGCCTCTTTGCTCATTCCGATGCCTTTGTCTTTTATGGTTACTTCCACGCCTCCTGCGGTATCGGCTGTGTGTACTGAAATCTCAGGTTTTTCCGGCGAATACTTGTTAGCATTGTCCAGCAAGTTGTTGATAATGTTGGAAATATGCGTCGCATCGCCTTGAATTACAGGGTGGATGGCTTCCAGCGCGACGCTGACGACCCCTTCTTTTTTTTCCACCTGCAAACTGATGTTTTCAACGGCATAGGCAATCATATCGTGAAGGTTTACTTCGGTGAGGTTCAACTGAAATTCTTTCCGGTCAAATACCGCCATTTGAAGTACTTTCTCCACTTGGTTATTCATACGTTTATTTTCCTGTTTTATTATGTTGGCGAAACGCAGAACTTTGTCGGCGTTCCCCGAAATGATCGGACTGGTAATGGAATCTGCCGCTAATGAGATAGTTGCGATGGGGGTTTTGAACTCGTGGGTCATGTTGTTGATGAAGTCATTTTTCATCTCCGACAACTTTTTCTGCTGGATGATGACGTGGATGGTGTACGCGAAACAAAGCAGGATGGTGGTGGTAAAAATAAGCGTCCCCAAAAAGTTGACCCATAAGGAACTCCAGACCACCCGCGATTTCGCAGGAAAGAAGACCATCAGCAATCCGGGAGACGGCATATCTTCGGGGAACAACTCCACCCGATAATTGGACGTGTAAATGTTTTTATAGCCGGGTGGCAACTCTTGCGGCTTTTCCATGGACACGACATAATGGCCGTCCACAATTACAAAATTTTCATCCTGCCGGGAATAAACGCCGTAGTTGCATTTGGTGTCTATGCCCCTATTGTTCAATTCCTGTTTGAGTATGGTTTTGAGTGATTCGAGCTTGATGCGTTCGCCAAGGGGGTATTGGGTGTTGCGCACATTAAAAAACATCATGCGGCGGAAACGGTTGTCTCGTGCCTTGAGGCAGGAATAACAGGTGCAGGTATCCGAAATTTCATTCAGAACCTGGTCGAAAAGATTGGGGCTGAGGAGCTCGGGGTCGGCATTTTCTTCCGTGAAGGCCAGTTCAAGCGCAGAAGGTTCTATCACACCGGAACCTTGATTAAAATACTGCGCCACATAGCCATTCATGTACTGATTGAAGGCTGCTTTTTTTTCTTCGTGTTCCAATCTGGCTACCACGGCGTTGAGCGCATTGTAAACATTCTTATCGAAGCGTTCTTCGTTGACTTGTATAGAAGTCCGGATGAGTACGGTTTGTAGCCAAACCACGCCAATGACGGCTGCGCTCATCAGTCCAATAATCGCCCAAATTGCTTTTCTATTCATAGTTTGATTCGTCCAGCTACAAAGTTATGCCGTATCCCCGATAGTTTATGAGGAGATTATCCTGCAAACTACCCAATTAGCCAATACTTCTCAGGCGGTTAACGCCAGTTAAGGAGCGTGTCGTAAATAACTTCCCTGTTTGTGCGGTGGCTTTTTCCATCAGGCTGCGTTGATCGTCGGTCGCGTAGCTTAGGATATGCTCCCTTCTCGCGCCTTGCCTGATAAAAAAATCCCCTCGCCCAATTCACGTAACTTATTTACGACACGCTCCTAAGCACAAAAGTATGGGTTTAAGCCAAGCAGAACGCCGGTTTAACAGACATTTAACGACGAAGTAGGGGGTCTCAAAAGGCAAGAGGCGAATTGGCAGAGGCAAATTGAACACTTGCCTGCTTGCTAATTTGCCCCTTGCCCTTTGCCCCTTGCTCTTTATTTATCTCTTCATCAATTCAACTGGAAGCGCACCACCAAACCGCCGGAGGTATCCGTACGCGGGAATCCCTGGGAAGTTTTCGGAATGGTGCGGCGATAGTCAAAAAACAAGCGCAGCGATAAGCGCTGGTTGAGTTTGTATTCCGCAGCCGGCGAAATAGAAAGCGCATAACTTCCACGTGTCGGTTCGAAGATACCTTCGTCGAGTTTGTGGGCGAAAGTAACGTCGTCGCGCAGGGAGAAGTTGAATTGCATGTCCAGATCACGGCTTTGCAATTGGGAACCGCCACGCCCGCCACCCCGCTGGTTCTGGTTTGCCGGTGTCTTTTTCTTCTCTTCCTCCTTTTTCTTCTTGGCACCTTTCTTTTTACTGCCGGTCAGGAAAGGAATATCGAAATCGCGGATGCGGTAGCCAGCGCCAATGATGATTTCTTTGGTCTGTGTTTCGCTCAGCAATTTGTTGACAAAACTCATGGCCAACATGCGCGACTTTTTGTAGTCCACATTGAAGCTCATGCCGTTTTTCAAAGTAGCTTCTACTGCCAGCAATGGCGAAAAAGCTTCCTGAATGACAATTTCAGGGATTTCCAATCTGGCGTAGAAGTTACCAGAAATATCGTCTATACTACCAAAGGGGCGCGTGCGCAGGTAGTCGAGGCCGGTGCGGTAGCTGTTCACCCTCAACTCCGTTTTGTATCCGTGCGTGAGGCTGAAATTGGTAAAAATATTTTTGAACAGCGGTATTTTCGACAAGCCATTATAGCTCAGGCGCCAGTTGATGTTGGGCTGGGTTTTGAAAACATCCAGACCCGTAGTTCGTGCATCGGAACCGGTATAAGCCGCAATAAACGCCGGGATCAACACATCCTGCTGGGTGCGGCCATAGCCGAACTTATAGCCTACTTCGGCAAGGTTTGGATCGGTGTGCGCCTGGTCAATGCCCAGACGTTCTGAAACGATCACCCGGTTGTTTTGAAACCGCTGGAACAGGCCGATAATTTCTCCTTTGCTGTCCTGAAACAGGGTTTGAAGCGCAGAATACGATACCGTCATGGATCCCATCGTGGTCGGCACCACGTGAACATAGTTGGAGTTGCCGTCTAAAGTGGTATCCTTGAACGTCTCCGTGTAGTTTTCTGTAAAAGACTTGCTGATTTCCAGTTCTACCCGGAAATCCCGGAAAGGTTCCAGCGTGACCCGGGCGTCGTACGTTTGGGTATAATCCTGAACAATGTCCTGATTAAAAAAGACATTACCGCTGATCCACTGGCGGTTGTCGTACAACCAGTCGCCATTGCCCTCGGTCGGGTTTTCGCGCTGATTATCCGACAAGGTGCGGATATTGGGTTGTATGCCCGCGATGAAATCCCAACCCGGCGCGCCAAATCCGGATTCCATGCCCAGGAGGTTCGAGCGCGGCATAAATCCGGGCACCACCGTTCGGAAGCGCTCGTTGTAGTTGAAACGCGCCTTGCGCAACATCAGGAGCGGGCGAACCAGAATGCGTTCCAGATCGCTTGGCAAGCGTTCTTTCGCTTTGGCCTTCGGGTCTTTTGCCGGTGCTTTGGGATCCACGTCTTTCGTCTCCTTGTCTTTTGGAGCAGTCGTTTTGCCCTTTGTTTTCGGCGCTTTGGGCTTTTCGATGGCGCGCAGGTAGGCAAACTGGCCGTAGAGCTTGTCAAAGTTCAGGTCGGCGCCGATTTGCCGGTTCTGACTGTTCTGGATTACATTGCCTAAGCTGTCCACGTTGAGGGCAGCGGCGTTCCAACTGTATTCCGCCTGATACTGTGCGCGCACCTGCACCCAATCCATAAACGGAAGGTGGCGGATAGGCAGCGTGTAAGTCACGTTGATGTTGTGGCGGTAGAGTTTCGGACGCCCCAACTGGCGAATATTGTTCCAGATGCTGTCGCGCCGGAATTTGTTGATGTCGCCAATCAAAGGCTGGTTTTCAAGCAGCGTGATCTCGTTGGGCTCGTCAATGACCGAAGAATTGGACGAGTTGAAGGTAAACTTCAACGCTTTGGTGATGTCCCACTGTAGGTTGTACTGCCGATCCCAAAGGAAACGCTTGTTGAAGAAGGTATTGAACCGTTCATCCACCCCTGCGAAGCGATAACTGGTGCGTGCAAAACTGCGATCCAGTATGGTGCTGAAAGTAAATGAGTTAGGCAAAGGGTTGATGTTAAACTCCTTGATCAGTTTCAGGTACTTGTCGTTTTTGATGCCTTTGAAAGGTTCCCAATAATTGACGCGTGTGCTGAAACCGTAGTCCAACGCGCCCGTATAGCGATCTTGCCGGTCAAACTGTATAATCGGGTCGCGCCGGTCGGTTTGGGTAAATCCGTAACTGACGCTGAAGTTCGAAATGTCCCAGGGCATGGGTTTTGCCTGCGCGTTGGTGCGTTCTTTGCGCACATTGGTGAAGTTATAGCTCTTGATGGCGGTCACTTCCTGTGATTGCTTGCGAACGGAATCCCGCTTAATCGGATCACCGATGCTTTTTAACTGATCTTTGAGTACAAGATCCAAGTCATAAGGGTTGTACTCGGGCGTACTCGTGGTATTCGATAACTGGGCGTAGAACGGGATCTTAACGCCCCATTTTTCAGGCAAAAATTTGCCCAATTCCAGCGTCGTTGCAATGTCGTAGCCCGTCACTTCTTCCCGGCTGCGCTCGTGTACCTGCTGGTCGAGCGCTCCAAAACCAATGGAATTGTAATTACCCGCGATGGTAACATTGCCCAAATCCGCTAATTGCATGTCCAATCGCGCGATGGCTGCCGTGCCGCCCCGTTCATCCAACCCCGTCACCCGCAATTCGTTGACCCAGACTTCCGTATCGTAAGAGGCGTTATTGCCGGTATAAGGATTGCGCACCCCAACCATCACCATTTTGACAAAGCCGAGGTTGGGGCTGCCTTTTACCTTGATGACGTGTGAATTTGGATCAGATGGATTGATTGCCCGGATGTATTCGGCACCTTTGTTGAAGTTGGCAGCGTCACGATCCAATTTCAGTTCGCGCAGTTGGGAGAGCGCGAAATTAAATTCGTTCGCGACAAGCCAAACCGCTTGTTTGTACTGCGAAGTATTTGGGTTTGATGGAAGACCGTCGGGGTCTGACATCACCAGCGGGATCTCGTATTCGTAATAGTTATTTTGGAAATCGCTGCCGAGGCGCATAAAAATTTTCAGGTCGCCCGATTGAATGTTGTCGTCCGGCGATTCTGCGTGGACGAACATTTTCAGGCGCTCGTAAAGACGCAGATCCACTTCCGTAATTTTGAAAATGGCACGGGCGTCGCCGTCGCACAGGTCGCCGATGCGCATAGAGAGCGATTGTTCGTTTTGCAGGGCCTGGAAAACGCCCAGCGATTGTTCGCGCTGAATGCCTTCCGGCAAGGTATAGCTGAATGGTGCCCGGCTGCTGTTCTCTTCAATGTTTACGGCATCCACGTCGAAGGTCGTGACGGCACCGCAATTGTCGGGAACGCCTACAATATCGTCGCTGCTGGCTAAGTCCTGCGTATACCTGCGCCATTGGTTGCGCACCAGTTCCAATCGGGCAAAACGCAAAACAACGGGTTCTTCAAAATCCTTCATATACATCCGCATAAAGCGAATAGAACGGAAGTCGCGAATACCGCCCACGCTTACTTTATCCGGCCCATTAAGTGGAATCCGGAAGCGGTACCAGACTCGGCGCGTAGAAGGATCTTCGATGCGGTCGGTGATGAACGGGGTTTTGTTCACGTCTATCTCGCGGCGATCGGAAGGATTGAACTTCAGCGGGATTTTATACTGGAAATAGGATTCCGTTTCATTCAGGGTATTGTCCTGGTTGATGTCTTCCGAGTCGGGAATATTCGTGCCCGACTGCCGGATTTCGTTGCCGAGGTTCGACTGCGAGTTGCCTTCCGTATTGTTGAAGTCTCGGTAGCGTTGCAATACGCCGTCCTGGGCCAAAAAGCTGGCGTCCCGGTAGTAGCGAAAATTGTCGTTGGACGGGTCGCGCGATATTTTGTCGGCGATCACAGCGCTTACGCCGCTTTGGATCGCGTTAATATAATTTGCAAATTTTGCCCGTTCCTCCGCATCGTTCAACCCGTCGAGGCCAACGTCCTGGCTTTCCCGGGCATCATTTTGCAAGTCATTGTCGAAAGCCCTGGTAATCTGCTGGCCTGCGGGTACTTTGCCCCAAAGCGTGTTGTCCGTACGGCGTTCAGAGCTTTCGGTCGGGAGTCCATTTTCAAAGGATTTTCGCGAATCTTTAAGGATATCCTCCGAAACGTTGCCCAAGTTAATGTACAGCGTTCCTTCCTGCCCTTCTGCAATGGGCGACGGGCTGGATGCGTCTGTCGGATCCAAAAAGGGGCTAAGCATCCAGAATTCCAGGAATTCAATGTTGGCCGCCTGAAAGTCGTTGGCATTGTTCAATGCCCGCATGATGCCACCCCAACGGGTAGTCGGATCGCGCAGGATAAGCGAATCGCCAACAGCCGTAACCCCGCGCGACAAGCCCGGGTAGCCGTTCGGCAAATCAAAATTGTAAGGGCCGCGTTCGCTTGGCGAATACGACAAGTCGAAAGTGAATGCAATATTGGAGACATCCGTCTGCTGAATACGCAGGTTGGGGAAGACCTCATTTTGCGGCACTTGGCTGGTATATGGGTTTGCATTGTCGGTGCCAACACGGGCAATGTTGTCAATGCGATACCAGTTCATCCGGGCGCGGTTGGCACCGTAAGCAAGGCTGTTGGCGTTGGCTTCCGGAAACAACGGGTTGTTGTTCTGGTCGTCGTTTTGGGGCACACTGGCCAGGAACCATTGGTTGGTAGGTTGGCGCAGGTCGAAACTGCTGGTGCTGCCCTCGAAGTCGTCAATGTACACGACGCCGCTTTTATCTTTTCTGGTTTCGTTGATGGCTTTGGAGTGGCCGGGCTGAAGGTAGGCAGCCTCCGCACTAAAATTGATATTGGAGGTGGCTTTGGTTGAAAAGAACGGGAGTTTGTCCACCGCTTTGGTCAGCCACGGCGCTTCTTTGCTCAGGTTGAGGTCGAAGCCGTAGATTCGGTTGCGAATGGGGTCATCCCCGATATTGACTTTTTGTGTAAAAGGCCGTTCAAATAATTGCAGGAAGGTAGCGCCCACATTCAGGTTGTCGTTGATTTTATAGTCGGCGCGCACCCCGATCATGGCCTTGGTCTGGAAGCCGAAAACGGTGTTGTCCTCGAAGGACACGTTCACCGGAACCCCCGAAGCGATAATGGCGTCGTTAAGGATTTTTACCCGGCCCGTTCCGTAATCCACTTCGTAGTCGCGGCCTTCAATCAGCAGTTGGCCCCCTGCCGTTACCCGCACCGAACCCGGCGGGATGTTGAAGGCACCAAGAGAAATTTCGGAAGAAGAGCTCGATTTAAAACTACCCCGGATGGCGTAGCGGTTTTTTTCCGGGAATTCCTGCGCCTGAAAAAGCGTCAGGTCGTATAATTCCTGGTAAACAAAGGAGTCCCGGAAATTGGCGTCCGTAATCTGATTCCCCAAAGACGAACCGAATGGCTCTAGTACGGGGAACATGATGCGGCCATTCGTCGGGTTGATGGTGACGCCCGGCACGAAGTCGAAAACGCCGTCTGGTTGCGGGTCGCCCTGAGTATTCAGGTTGTCGAGGTTGAACACGCGGATCAGGGGCTTGCCTTCCAGGTTACTTTTTGGCAAAAAGCGCTTGAAGCCTTTACCCGGATCTTCGTAAAAAATATCCAATTTAAAATCCTCCCGGTTCACCTGAAAAGCGCCGATGGAGTACACGTTTTTCATCATCAGATCCCACGTAGGGACGTCGGTGCGTTGGGTGGTACTTTTTAGCATTTTGACGTACAATACCTGTGGCGTCAGGTCGGAAGTGTCCGAACCTACGGCGTCGGTATTGACGGAAAGTTCGCCCACCTTATAGATACTGCCGTTGTATTTGTACTGAAATGCGACCGCTAATACCTGGTCGGGTTGCACGTTGATGTTGACGGAGATGTAACCCAGATCGGGGTGAACGGTGTATTCACGCTCGTCCAATTTACGGGCGCTCACCTTTTCAAAATCTTTGGATTGAACCAAACCAAATTCCTGCGACTGAAGGATGGAAACGCTGCGGTCAATGCTGCGCAATTCCGGGCGATCCAGCAAGCGCTGATACAGGCCGTTGGCATTGTTGTCGGGCAACGGACGGCCATTGCCGATTTCGCGGAAGCGAGGAGTTGGCAATGGCGGAACAGCAGTGGGGTTCACTAAGCGTTCCGGTTCGCCCAAGTCGGCAAAAGCGACAATATCACGTACGTCTTCCACCACGTTGCGGTCGTTGGTGATCCAGACTTCGATGTTTTCTAAATGGAATAACGTATTGATTTGTGGCAGGTTATTCAGGTTTTTCTCAAAACCATCGCGGTTGTAATGCGAAAGGAAGAAGTGGCGGTTTTCGTCGTATTCGTCTGCTTTGACTTCAAATTCCTGCACCTGGCTGCCCCCTTTGAGCTGGATATTTTCGTTCTGAGAGTTCTGTTGGGAAGCGATGGCGGTAAAGCGGAGATGCCCGAACTGCAATTCGGTTTTCAGACCAAACAAGCTCTGGGCGCCCTGGATGAGCGAGCCGCGCAAAGGCAGGCTGACGTTACCTGCCTCGATTTTTTTGATGATGTCGTCTTCGCTGAACAGGTCGCTGTTGTAGTCTAACTTGATCTGATTGTCGAAGTTGAAGGTCGCGTTGTTGTTGTAGTTGGTGGTCAGGGTCAGCTTTTCGCCGATTTTCCCGGTCACGTTCATCTGGATGTTCATGTCGAAGTCGAACCCTCCGGTGCGCCGTTGGCGCTCTGTGAGGATGGGGTTGTCTAAGCGCTGAAAATCCACGCCGAAAGTCAGGTCAATCCCCCCCTGTGGCCGGATGTCTACCGTCGAACCCCCGAAAAGGCGATCGAGCATATTGCTTTTTACATCAAATTTGGCAAGCGGATCGAGGGCCGTAGTGCCGCCGCTGGTGTTGATGCCCGCTAATTGATTGAAGTAGTCGCGCTCATCTTTTTTCCGCTGCCAGGCGAGGTATTCCTCAAAGGTCATGTACGTTGGCGGGCGGAAATAATCGTCGCCGATTTTTTCCCGGATGATGTATTGACCGGTTTCCGGGTCATAATCAACCGTTTGCTCCACAATACTGGGATCTTTCAGGTCGAAAGGATTTCTATTCGGGTTGGTGATGAAGTCGTCGTAACGTTCTTCTACTGGCGGCAAAGTGTCGGTTGTTGCCGCGTCTGCTTTTTGCAAGCTGCCCTGAAAAGTTGCGGCGGGGAATGTATTCGCTTCCGCGAACATCCAGATGGCCAAGCCCGTTAACAGGGAAATAGGTAAAGCAATTCTCGTCATAGCTAAAAAACGTAGGATTCTACCAAAACCACCGGATGGAATATCACCCGGCAGATAATTCATTGCTTAATCACTTAATCATAGGAGGGAGACTCAAAAGCTACACGCGGTTACTGCAATTGCGGTGACCTTGCCCGTCTCTAACGATTGATCGCCCCGTATTTTGTAATGGCTGAAAATTTTAACAGGTGTTGCAGCGCCTCCGTCCTTCATGTCGCCTGTTGGAACGACTTATTTTTTTTTAAAAAGATGCCTCTGGTGTGGTTGCTGGTTATCTGTTACTGGTGGAGGCCGTATTTGATGAGGATAAGGATCACCTCACTTATCTGAATCCCACCAATAACAAACAACTAATAACCACCTCAAGACATCTGCTTGAGTGCCAATTTTATCAGTTCTTCCACCGTACCCACACCCGGATGGTCTCTCAAAAGCTGGTTCAATGTTTTCTGCACTGCAATCCGGTTGAATCCCAGCGCAGACAGTGCAGATAACGCTTCCTCCCGCATCGTATTGTCCTGCGGTGTCAGGAGTGTCAGCGAAGTATCGCCGCCATCCTTCAGCATTTTGTCTTTCAGGTCGAGAATAATGCGTTTTGCGGTCTTCGGACCAATGCCTTTTACCTTCTGGAACAGCGCCACATTTTCGCCGATAATGGCTGAACGCAGGTCTTCGGTTGTCAGAGAGGACAGCACGATCTGGGCAGTCGTTGGCCCTACCCCAGAAACAGAAATCAGGTGTACGAACATGGTCCGCTCAGCATCGTCTGCAAAACCATAGAGGGTATGGCTGTCTTCGCGCACCAGCAGATGCGTCAGGATCTTGATGTTCTCTAATTTTTCGATCCGGGCATAGGTGTTCAGGCTGATGTTGACATGGTAGCCAATCCCGCCTGCTTCCACCAAAATAAAGGTCGGATTCTTAAAGCTGATGGTGCCTTTGATGTATGAAATCATGCCTTTTTTTATTGAGCCGCGAAGGTACGAATTTCCGGAAAGGAATTGAAAGACAGGTGCTCGAGTTTAAATTTGCGTTCCAAGTCTTTCTGAATTGCACGTTACCAGGTCAACGCTTCAGGGGCATCCTCAAAAAGGATGGCAATATGAGAGAGAAAGTCTTTCTGGGTTTTTATTTCCAGCCATACTGTTGGAAAAGGATCATTGAGGATGTCATTTTTTATAAGTTCGAGCAACCTGTTTTTTTCAAGCTCATAAGCAGAAGTTTGTATGACGATAGTTCTTTTGGCTGGAGGCAAGGCATTCAGGAGTGCTGAGAAATTGAAGGCGGCCTTTATTTTTATATATTCTTCTAGTTTGCGCAAATAACCATCATAAGCCTTCTTTCGATAACGAACCAGATTGTCATCTGTATTTAAGTGCAATAACGCTCTTGTATAAACTGCTTTAGTCTTTCTGCGGGCATCTGTTCCGGGAGTTGGAATGAAAGCTCCTGTCCCTAAGTCAAGTAACAAAGAATCTTGTGGGTTTTCAGACCTGGGATTGATCAAAACGGCATCATTAGAAGGAGGGGAAGGATAAGAACCTCTTGTAATCGGTAGTTCAAATATCGTTTCACTCCCGGCCGGATTAAAAACAGCAAATTTATCGCCTTTGTATTTTGAGTTGCAATTATGACAGATCAGCAGGTAATTATCCCACCTAAATGCATAGTCCGGAAAATATTTTTTAGGAAAAAAATGCTCAATTGCTGTAATGCGCTCATATTCATAGTATTGACAAATACCAGGGCGCGGATGGCTCTGTTTAAGTTTTTGCTTGACTTCAACCCAAATCGCCTTGTCCGCAACCCTGTTATCTCTGGTTTCCCAAAGCGTTTTAGCCCGCGTGTATCTTGCGCCAAGATCAGGCTGGCTGGGCTGGGCATTAACGTTTGCCTGTAAGCTCCGTAAACGTTCAGCAGCAGCATTGGAAAGGTCTTCAGGAGAAAAGGGCATCATCGGTCGGGAAGATTTGTAGTAATTCCGCGCGTTCATTTTTTTCAACTCCAGCGGCCTCGTCGCGATAAAAGCTAACATTTAGTTCAGCAAGACGCTGAAGTTTTTCATGTCCGGCTTCGCTTCGGGTGACCTCTGTACCAAAAACGCCCGTACCAAAAGCATCCAGAATATCGCCGTAAAGCAATCTGTTCAACTCAACGCCTGTTACCTGATATGGCTTGAATGGGCTGCCAGGAGCTGGTAACTTCCACACGGATCCATTTATTGCGGCTCGGCATACAATTGGACTATGTGTGGTAACAATAAATTGGATTTCAGGAAAACATCGTGTGAACCAATGCCCGATACGGGCTTGCCAGATTGGGTGCAAATGTGCGTCTATTTCATCAATAAGGACAACACCTGGGACGGGTACGAAATCGTTACCAAGGTTTCCATCGAGAAAATTGGTGAATATTTCATCGGCACTGTATACATCCAGTAAGAGTCTCATTAATTCAAAAGCCAGACTGGTGACTGACTTAACCCCTTCACTTAGTTCGTACAAGTGCACTTTGAAACCATCCGGGATAGTAAAAAACGGGCCATCAGGTGTTATTTCCTCTAATCTAAAGCCTTGTGGCAATAAGTCCTCCTGGTTAATGAAATGATGGATACCATTCAGGATTGTCGTTTCTCTTGAATTTGGTCTGAATAAACTACGCGATAATAAATCTTTCAGCCAAACAACTGACTCGGTAAGGGCTGCATCTTCCTTAAAGGCAGTCAAATGAGCGCCTATTTTGGGATTGCGGATGTAAAAATTTTCTAAAGATTGGTTGCCCCCGTAAAGCGCCGATAAGGGCCAAATGCAGCTGAAAACCAGCCATCACCAGATCCCCAGTTATAGAAATCAGGATGTGCAGCGGTTTTTCGAATTGCAGCATCCTTGAACTTCCAAGCCCTTCCGTTCCCTTCCTCTTGTTCGATATTGGTCTGGCATCTTATTTCAGTAATATTTCTATCACCCCCTCTTGCGCCACCCTGACCGGAGCGCTTATCTTTGGAAGGATCGCGACTCAAAACCAGGTTGATAGATGCTCTCCCTTCATTAGTAGTAACCCATGTACTGAAATTTGGATCAAGCCGTAAAATTTCAGAAGGCCCTACAATTGCAGCAGATATTGCTCTGATGACAGAAGATTTACCAGCGCCATTGTCTCCAAGAAGCACATGCCATCCTGCGGGGGAATCAAACCTGATATGCAAATTCCGGATCGATCTTATATTCGTCAGCTCAATTTCTTTTATGTATATGCCATGAAATGGTTAACGTTTAGAAGATGATAGACATTAGGGATAATAACATCATTTGTCTCTCAGAATGCAATGCTGAATCAAGATTAGGACAAACAAAGTTAATATTAAATGTGAAAAACATTAAGCTCTTAGAGCCAATTGGCTATGCAATAAAACAAAGCGCTTCAATCCATGGTCATCGCCAACGTCGCCATACTCAACTGCACATCCGGCACATCCAGCAGGCGCAGACCACAGGCTTCCAGGGTGGCACCGGTGGTCAGCACGTCGTCCACCAATAGCACGTGTTTGCCTTTGATGGCCTCCACATCCCCAATGACAAAAGCCTGGGAAATGTTGTCGAGGCGTTCTTCGCGCGATTTTTGAGTCTGGCTATCAGCATGCACCTTGCGCTGAAGCCCGTTATGCAACCATGGTTTCTGCAGGGTTTCCGACAACCCCTGTGCAAAAAGGGCGCTCTGGTTGTAGCCGCGCGCCCATTCTTTTTTAGGATGCAACGGTACCGGCACGATGACATCCACCCGGCTGAACAGCGGACTTTCCCGCAGCTCCGCGCCGTACAGTTTGCCCATTTGAATCCCGATTTCCCGCTTGTTTTTGTATTTCAGCCGGTGAATGAGTTGCTGGGTGCGACTGCCTTTTGCAAAAAAGAAAAAGGCTGCGCCAGCCTCCAACGGCAACCGTCCCCAAAAGCGCTCGGTGAACGGATTTTCTTTGTGCAAATGAAAATTCGTCTTCGGCAGTTTGTACAGACAGGATACGCAGATGACGTGGCTGCGGGGTGGGGCGTTTTGGCCGCAAGCCGCACAGATGTGGGGGTAGAAGAGGGAAAGGAGGTCTTTCCAGATGGAAGAATTCGTGTTAGCGGGCTTTTTCATATTTGCTTTTGATTGGTTTAGGAATGAAATTTCTGTTTGATTATGACAGCAAAATAATTATTTGCCTTTTCACTTTTTTCCTTCCTCTTTAAACATCGGCGCGGTATACTGCTCATACAACCCAAACAAAAATTCGATTCTGCTCAATTCATTGGCGAAAGGCTGGGGGCGATAACACAAATCAACAGCCTTATCCAAAATCTGGTGCGCTTTCACCAAGTCGGGTGGCATGGTCACTGGATCGTATAAGTCTGCTAAGCTGCTGGTCGGGTATTTTGCGCGGGTGTCTAAAACGCTTTGCACCGCTGCTTCAACTTTTTGCTTTTGGGCGTCTTTGGGCGAAAGTGGAAAAGGATAGTTGTTGTAGACTAATGTGTTGGAGTAACTATAGTCGCTTTTCAAACGCCCACAAGTATAGCGCATCCATGCCATGTGCATTTGCGAGGTGAGCATTCCAAAATGAAAAACAGATGTGTTTGGGGCTACAAAGGTTTTATCCGAAATAATGAAGTCCTTATCCAGATAGGCTATCGGTATGTATTTTCTGTTTTCAGAGGAAACTTTGGGGAGGAGCACAAAATCCCAATCAGGTTGGCGTTCCTCTGCAAAAAGATAGGGAAGATCAGCCATTTTTTTTGTTCCTGGCCGGGTACTGTTTTCCCTGAATGCTTTAACCTGTTTGAATCGCTGTTGAAACTCTGTTATATTCCTGAACTCATTTGGAGACACCTTTTTCAGCCAAATGCACCAACGCTCAATGTTATTGATGAAATCGTCGCCACTTATAAACCGCCTGAAAAAGCGTTCTGATTCATGGCTTTTTTTTGCCAATTCCTCCTTTTCATCTTTTGATAAAATCAAAAAACCGCCGTCGCGTGCGGCTGAACCGGATTGCATTTTGGGCACATTGCATATTGGTGTGGAAATGGATTGAAGATACACGTCGTTCCCCTCTACAAGATAAGGGTTTATATTTCCAACCTTTCTTTCTGTCGGCTCACCTTTGATGTGTCCATAGTCAAATAGACGCTTTTCATTTACGTCAAAAGCAGCAAAACCAATGATTACACAGTGAACAGCGGCATTCCCTTTTGCCTCATTTTTCCAACTAAATGTGCGGTGCGCGAAATGGATTTTTACTTTATAAAAATTGAACAAAACGCTCCACAACACGCCTACTTGCTCGCCTTGCGAAATACTGTTGGTGCTGACAAATGCCACTTTGGTACGTGTGTTTTGGATGTACTGGGCAGCTTTCAAATACCAAGCCGCTACATAGTCCAACATACCAAAGGAGTTAACCCCACGAAAAAGGTAGGCCATATCTTCCTTCTGCCCAACGGATTGATACGCAGTTCCAATGAACGGCGGGTTGCCCAAAATGTAGTCGAAGCCTGCTCCACCGTTGGCCGAGACGCTGGTAACAGGCGCATTTTCGACAGAAAACAGGTTAACTTGTTTGGCAAAAACATTCACGGTCTGATAATGCGTTTCCGGCTCATTCACCTGAAAGATGTTCACCTCATCAGCGTTCATATCGTACACGGATGCGCTGCGAATTGCCTGCCAGTCTATGCGCAAAGCGTTCCCATGCACGATTTTCGCAGATTTTACCAGCGGCAACCGCACGAAATATTGCCCAAATTCATCCGATACTTTCAGGTTCATTTGGTGATCCATCAGCCACATCGCCACCTCCGCCACACGCGCCGGAAACTCATCGTATTCGATGCCTGCAAATTGGTCAACGTCCACCAGGATAATTTCCCGAACATCCAAAAAGCCTTGTCCGCTTTTGTTCAATTCGCGTAAAATCAGGAGTTCCAGTTCGCGCAGTTCCCGGTACGAAATGATCAGGAAGTTGCCACAACCACAGGCGGGGTCGAGGAAATGCAATGCGGCGATTTTGCGGTGCAGTTCGTTCAGGCGGTTGCGGTTGCCTTTGGCCTTTTCAAATTCAGCATATAAATCATCTAAAAACAGGGGCTTAATAACTTTTTGAATATTTTTCTCCGACGTATAATGCGCCCCCAGATTGCGCCGCTCTTTGGGATTCATAACTGCCTGAAACATCGAGCCGAAGATAGCCGGGGAAATTTTGCTCCAATCGAGCGCACAGCACCAAAGCAGGTTTTCCCGCATTTTGGAGTCAAAGGCTGCTATTGGAAGGTTTTCTTCAAATAGTTTGCCATTTACAAACGGGAATGCAGCCAGCGTCTCATCCAGCGTTTTAAACCGCTTATCCGATGGGGTATTTAGCGTTTGGAACAATTGGGCCAATTGTAAAGCCAGGTCGCTGCCGTCGGGGTTGGTGTAGCTGTCCACCAATTCCTGAAATTGGGTGCGCTCAAAAATGCCCGTATCTTCTGCGAACAGGCAAAACAACACCCGCACCAAATACACTTCCAAAGCGTGGCCGGTGTAGCCCGCTTCTTCCAAACGGTCGTGTAACCGCCCCATGCGTTCGGCGGCCTCTATATTTACCGGGTCTTCGTCTTTGTAGGTACGCTTCTGATACCCGGCAATGAACCCGAACAGGTGGACGTGGGCGACAAATTCGTGCAGTTTAAATTCGTGGATGTCGCCCGTATCGAGGTCGTGGAGCCGGAATCGCTCAAAGTCAGAAATGAGGATGTATTTGGGTAATTCGTGTTCTTTCAGGCCAGGAAAATAGTCTTTGGCTTGCTGAAAGGCTTTGTCTAAATCTCTACCCCTTGATTTATGTTCCACCAAAATTACGCCTTTCCAAAGCAAGTCAATAAAGCCCTGTTTGTGGTCGCCCTTGCGCACGGCTGCCTCAAAAGTGGCTACCCGACGGCGCGACAGGTCGAAGACATGAAAGAAGCCATCCCAAAATGACTTGGCTTCGGCATCTTCGCTGCTTTCGTGCTCCCATTCTTTGGAAAAGGCAAGGGCGCGGGCTTTTATTTCGTTCCAACTTAGGGGCATGAGGGTATATTTTCTAATGATCAACTCACTTCTATCAACACCTCCAAAATCTGCTGCGCCGCCACCGGAATCTTCGTGCCGGGGCCAAAAATCCCCGCCACGCCGTGTTCATACAGGAATTCGTAATCCTGGGGCGGCACCACGCCGCCGACAATCACTAAAATATCCGGGCGGCCTAATTTTTCCAATTCCTCAATCGTTTGCGGGACCAGCGTTTTGTGGCCTGCTGCTAAGGAAGAAATCCCGAGGATGTGTACATCGTTTTCCGCAGCCTGGCGGGCCGCTTCGGCAGGAGTTTGAAACAAAGGGCCGATGTCTACGTCGAAGCCGAGGTCGGCAAAACTGGTGGCGATAATTTTTGCACCGCGGTCGTGGCCGTCCTGGCCCAATTTGGCCACCATGATGCGGGGGCGGCGGCCATCCATTTCCGCAAAGCGGTCGGCCAAAGCTCGTGCCCGCTTAAAATCTTCGTCGTCGGCCGCTTCGCCTGCATAGACGCCGGAAACGGATTTGGTGGTGGCGACGTAGCGTCCGAATTTTCGTTCCATGGCATAAGATATTTCTCCGAGCGTGGCGCGCAACCGAGCCGCTTCGATGGCAAATTCCAGCAGATTGCCTTCCCCCGTTGCGGCGCATTGGTAAATGGCTTCGAGCGCGGCCTGCACCGCCACTTCATTCCGGTTGGCTTTCACCCGCTGCAAGCCTTGTAATTGTGCGTCGCGAACGGCGGTGTTGTCCACTTCGAGCAACTCAAAAGGTTCTTCGTCGTTGGTTTGGAAAACATTGACTCCAACAATAAAATCCTTGCCGCTGTCAATGCGGGCTTGTTTGCGGGCAGCGGCTTCTTCGATGCGCAATTTGGGCAAACCTTCCTCAATGGCTTTGGTCATACCGCCCAGCGCTTCCACTTCTTCGATCAGCTCCCAGGCGCGGTTGGCCAATTCCGCCGTCAAATGCTCAACGTGGTACGAACCTGCCCAGGGATCCACGGCGTGGCAGATGCCGGTTTCTTGTTGCAGGTACAACTGGGTGTCGCGGGCAATTTTTGCCGAAAAATCGGTGGGCAAAGCCAGCGCCTCGTCCAGCGCATTGGTGTGCATAGATTGCGTTCCGCCGAGCGCCGCAGCTAAAGCTTCCACGCAGGTGCGCGCGACGTTGTTGTATGGATCCTGTTCGGTGAGGCTCCAGCCTGAAGTCTGGCAATGGGCACGCAAGGCCAGCGATTTTGGGTTGGTTGGCTTGAATTGCTGCACGATTTTAGCCCAAAGCATCCTTCCGGCGCGCATTTTGGCAATTTCCATAAAATGGTTCATGCCGATGCCCCAGAAGAAAGACAGGCGCGGCGCAAAATCGTCAATACTCAACCCTACCTTCAATCCGGCGCGGAGGTATTCTAATCCGTCGGCTAAGGTGTAAGCCAGTTCGATATCTGCCGTGCCGCCAGCTTCCTGAATGTGGTAGCCACTGATGCTGATGGAGTTGAAGCGCGGCATGTTTTTGGCCGCAAAGGCAAAAATATCGGCAATGATGCGCATGGAAGGCTCGGGCGGGTAGATGTAGGTGTTGCGCACCATGAATTCTTTCAGAATGTCGTTTTGGATGGTGCCGTTGAGTTGTTCGGGTTTGAAACCTTGTTCTTCGGCTGCCACGAGGTAGAACGCCATAATAGGAATGACTGCCCCGTTCATGGTCATGGACACGGACATTTTATCTAACGGAATTTCGTCAAACAGCGCTTTCATGTCCTCTACCGTATCTATGGCAACTCCGGCTTTGCCCACATCGCCGGTCACGCGCTCGTGGTCGGAGTCGTAGCCCCGGTGCGTGGCGAGGTCAAAGGCAACGGAAAGCCCCATTTGCCCCTGGGCCAAGTTGCGCCGGTAAAATGCATTACTTTCCTGTGCGGTGGAAAAACCTGCATATTGCCGGATGGTCCAGGCTTGTAATGCGTACATGGAGGAATAAGGGCCGCGCAAAAAAGGCGCAATACCCGCTGCGTAACGCAAGTGGAGGTGGTTTTTGGCAACCGGAACCGTGGGCGCAGCGATTTTTTCCGGCGTTTGCCAAAGGTGGGGTTCGCCTTCGGCAGTGTTCAGGCCGAGCCAGTCCCGTGAAAAAGTGAGTTTGCTGAAATCCGGACGCTGCATGAGGGGAGGATTAAAATTCGTTGAATTAAATTGGGGCTTAATGTACGGATATTCCCGGTTTTTTGAGTACGAAGTGCTGAAAAAATTTAAAGGGTGGAGGTGGAGGTTGTCGGATGCTTTTTCGAGCGCGAAAAAAAGACCTGTATTTGGATGAAAATCTATAAAAAGCAAGAAACATCCCGAATTTCGGTTAGTAGTCCCGATGGAACCAAGCTCAAGAGGAAATGAGATATTTCCTATTTATAGCACATCCCGACATGCACAAAACTTGGCGACTCGCAGTATAACAGAAAAAACAATTGATTACTTTTAGAATGGCTTCGCGGGTTTTTAAATATTAAAACAAATTGGTCATCATAAGATTGCGATAATTCGTATTGAAGATGAATGGGCATACCGTCATTGGGAAAGGTGGTCTTTTTTGAGATGTCTGGCAAAAATGACTGACCTGTTCCGTTAATTTTTAACTTTTCATTAAAGTTTCAACCCCGACCCTTAGGAACATCGCAATAATAAGTTCGCGTTTTCGGCGTGGGGATTTTTCCAGCGGACAAGGCGCAAGAAGGGAGCGTAGCCAAAGCTACGTAACCGACGAAGGCAATTGCGCCGACTGAAAGCAATTGCGGGAAGTCCGGTGGGAAACGCAAGTTCGGCGTAGCCAAAAGCCACCGCCCAAATCGGGAAGTTATTATTTCGGCGTTCCTTACCCTCTCTGTTGCTTCTGTTTACCGGCTCGGTATCCGAATTTTTCAGAAATGATTGAAGAATTAATAGATATTCCTGTCTTACGCCCACTCCACCGGCGTCAAGCCATGCGCTTCCAAATAAGCATTCGCTTTTGAAAAGTGCTTGCAGCCAAAAAAAGCGCCGCCGGCTAATGGGGAAGGGTGGGCCGCTTCGAGGATGAGGTGCCGCGAAGCATCAATCAGTTCCTTTTTTTTGCGCGCAAAATTCCCCCAAAGCATAAAAACCAAATGTTCGCGTTGCTCTGAAAGTTTGCGAATGACTGCATCGGTGAAATTTTGCCAGCCGATGTGTTGATGCGATTGGGCTTGTTTGTGTTCCACAGTGAGCATAGCGTTGAGCAAAAACACGCCCTGTGTCGCCCAGGAGCTGAGGTCGCCGTGAGCAGGGATTGGCGTGCCAACATCGGCGTTCAGTTCTTTATAAATATTTTTCAGGGAAGGAGGAGTCGCCACGCCACGCGGCACGGAAAAAGACAAGCCCACCGCTTCGCCGGGATTGTGGTAGGGATCCTGCCCCAGGATGACCACCTTGACCTGTTCAAAAGGTGTGCTGTCGAAGGCATTAAAGATAAGTGGACCGGGGGGATAAATGACCTTACCGGCTTCTTTTTCGCGTCGCAAAAAAGAAGCGATGGCCTGAAAATAAGGCTGATCAAATTCGTTTTCCAGAACCGCTTTCCAGCTTGGGTCTATTTTTACGTTGCTCATCTGTATGCTGTTTAATAAGCCAGCATTTCCTCAACCGCCACCGCCACTTTTTCAATAGAAAGTACCATCGTGCGCTCCAGCGTTTCGTTCAGCGGGATAGCCGGCATGTTTTCGGAGCCGATTGTGCGCACTGGCGCGTCTAAGTATTCAAAACAGCGTTCCGAGATGCGGGCAGCGATGCTTTGCGCAAACGTGTTGTTCACCGGTTCTTCTGTCACGACCAGCACTTTGCCGTGCAGGCGGGCTTGCTCGTAAATTGCGGTTTCGTCTAACGGAAAAAGCGTGCGCAGGTCAAGGATCGAAAGCCGGCCTTCAAAACCTTTGGCGACATTCAGCGCCCAGTGAACGCCCATGCCGTACGTGACAATCAGCAGCGACTCGCCTTTATTTACAGCGGTTTCGGATGCTTCCAACGCCAGCCGCGCTTTGCCGAAAGGCACCACATAATTTTCATCCGGTTCAACGCTGCGCGCCGCTTCCGTACCGCGCACTTTCGACCAGTACAAGCCTTTGTGCTCAAAAATGACCACCGGATTTGGGTCGTACCAGGCTGATTTCAATAAACCTTTCAAATCGGCACCATTACTCGGGTAGGCAATTTTGATGCCCCGGATATTGGTCAGCACCGATTCTACGCTGGAGGAGTGGTAAGGCCCGCCACTACCATACGCGCCGATCGGCACGCGCAGCACCATGCTCACCGGCCATTTGCCATTGCTTAGGTAGCAGGAACGGCTGACTTCGGCAAATAGCTGGTTCAGTCCCGGCCAGATATAATCGGCAAACTGGACTTCCACAATGGGTTTCAACCCCACTGCCGACATCCCAACCGTGCTGCCAATGATGAATGCTTCCTGAATCGGAGTATTAAAAACGCGGTGATCGCCGAATTTTTGGGCTAAGGTGGCAGCTTCGCGAAACACGCCGCCGAGCCTGCCGCCCACATCCTGCCCGTAGAGGAGGCACTCGGGATGCTGGCGCATCAATTCCTCGATGGCAAAAAGCGCACAATCCACCATCACGACGGGTTGTCCGCCTTTCGGTTCGCGGATGCCGCGCTCTTCGAGGATGGTGGTCGGAGCGAAGTCGTGGGTAAATAAATCTTCCGGACGGGGGTCTTCTGCGGCTTTCGCCAATTCGAAGTCCGACAACACCGTTTGCCGTACCTCGCTTTCAATTTTTGTCAGGGTTGACTTGTCAATACCCGCTTCCCGTAGCCGTTCCCGCAATTGCGGAAAAGGGTCGCGTTGCTGATGTTCCTCCAGATCATCACGATACCATTCCTTCCGAACGCCACTGGTGTGGTGGTTAAGCAAGGGCACGCGGGCATGCACCAGAAATGGGCGGCGTTCCTCGCGAATTACTGCCAAAACCTCCTGAAAGGTCGAATAACAGGCTTGAAAATCGCTGCCGTCTATGCTGATCGCTTCCAAACCTTTGAATCCGGCAGCGTATTCCGCAGCGTTTTGTGCGCGGGTTTCGGCGGCATTTGCAGAAATGTCCCAGCCGTTGTCCTGCACTAAGTATAGGATAGGGAATTGGCGCAAAGCCGCCATTTGAAAAGCTTCCGCCACTTCTCCTTCCGTGACGGCAGCATCGCCCAGCGAGCAGACGACCACCGGATTGTCGGCGCTTTTTGGCGAAAGCCCCATCCTTTCCCGGTATTGAACCCCCATGGCAACCCCCGTGGTTGGGATGGCCTGCATGCCGGTGGCGGAAGACTGGTGCGGAATTTTGGGCTTGTCGGCGTCGCGCAGGCTGGGATGGCAATAATACGTGCGGCCACCGCTGAAGGGGTCGTCGCGTTTGGCCATCAACTGCAACATCAGGTCGTAAGGGCGCATGCCGATGCCAAGCAGCATGGCGTCGTCGCGGTAATAAGGTGCCAGCCAGTCTTGGGGCAGCAACTGCATGCTCAACGCCAATTGAACCGCTTCATGGCCGCGCGAGGTGGCGTGCACGTATTTGGAGGAAAATTTGAAATTTTCCTCGTAAACCTCGGTCATGGCTTTTGCAGTCGCCATGAGGCGGAAGGCGCGAAGGAGCGTTTTTTTATCGGTAATGGTTTGTATATTGGTCATGGCTTAATTCATATTACAAAAAATCTCCCGGCAGTTCATCCAACGCCTTTACAAACCGCTCCCTGTTGAAAGGCGCATCCGACTCCAATGCAGCATATACTTCATGGGCAATACAAATCGCAAGCATATTCATGGCGTCGCGCTCCGGAATGCCTTTCGAAATCAGGCGCTTCAAGGTTTGCGCCGTTTCGGGCGGGTCATTTTTTTTTAACTGTTCATGCACTACATTGAGGAAAAGACCCTGCAATACCTGTGTATCTTCTTTAGGTTCTTTCATGTTGTTTTTTGTTTAAATGCCTGAATTGCGTTTTTGGTAAACTCCGACAAGACCAGACTCCCGCTGATTCCGGCGCGTATCGCCAACACCTCGTCCCAATTTTCTGTGCCTTCCCAAAATGCCCGCTTCAATTGCTGAAGCGCATCGGGGTTGTAGCTGCTGAGGGATTTGGCGAGGTGCGCGACGTAAGCGTCGGCTTGTTCCAGCGTCGGAAAAACGTCGTTGTACAAGCCTTTTTCTTTGGCCCATTCGGCGGTTTGCCAATCGGAAGGTGTGAGGGCCAATTGCTGGAAGGCGCTTTTCCCGATTTTGCGTTCTACAACCGGCCCGATCACAAAAGGCCCGATGCCAACCGCCAACTCGCTCAGCCGGATGGTGGCATGGTGGGTGGCGATGCAATAATCCGTCGCGGCGGCTAAGCCTACGCCACCGCCGATGGCTTTGCCCTGGATGCGCCCGATGATGGGTTTGTGGCAGCGGCGCATCGTGTTGATTACCCGTGCAAAGCCCAAAAAAAACGCTTTGCCAGTTGCGTAATCGGTAATTGCCGCCAATTCGTCAAAACTTGCGCCGGCACAAAACGTTCGATCGCCTTCGCTTTTCAGGACAACCACGGTGATTGCCTCGTCTGCAGCTACGGCATCAATGGCAGCAACCAATTGATCCAGCAAATAGCCCGGCATGGAATTGTGAGCAGGATGGAAAAAAGTTATGGTTGCAATGCCTTCATTGGCCGTTGTTTGTACGGAACCAGATTGTAACATGTAGGTGAACTTGAGTTGTTGTTCTGATAAGCGGAGAGCCGCAGCGCAAAGGTAAGAACTTTTGGTCAAAAGACCCTTTCCCCGGCAATCTCCTCGGTCATTTCCAGCAGGTTTAGTCCGTCATCATACAAGGCATCTAAAGCAAATACCCTTCCTTCCACGATGTATTGGTAAATCAGCAGGTCGGTGGGCGGCGTTGGAATGCTTGCTAAATCGTCAAAGGCAATCCATTCCAGAATCCCCTCGTCGCAGGGCGGAGGAGGCAGGTAGTCAATATCGGCGAGGTAGATGTAACAGAGCCAATTGTAGTCAATCGGTGAAGATTCTGTCAGCACCCCGCAATAGTGCAGGTCTTTCACCAGAATGCCGGTTTCTTCCAGCGTTTCCCGGCGGGCAGCATCCATGGGGCGTTCAAAAGGATCAAGCTTACCGCCTACGGGCACATATTTGCCAATATGCGGGGCTTTTGCCCTGCGCAGCAATAGCAATTGGTGGCCGTTGCGCAGGACGACCATGGCGGCTGCTCTTTTTAATCCGGGCGGAATTGTGTGCATATTTGAGCTTTAGAAGGCATATATACCTTATTTTTAAATGTGTCCCAACCATAGGGCTTTAGCCCGCTTCCTGTCTCATCAAACTTATTCCAATAGCTATATGCTAAATAGTTACCAAAAATCTTGATTAACAGAATGAATATCCGGTTGTATAGTTGCAAATTTGCCCACCCGCAACCAACCTCCCGTACCATCAACATTATAAGGAGCGCTGCGGTATGAGTGACCTCAATCGTCACTTTCCGGCATCGAAGCCTTGTGATTCAACACAATCATTAAGGGTCGGTAATAGGTTTCATTGCGGGAGTCTAAGATAATCCACAGTGGGTGATAGAGGATTTTCATTTCCCCGTCCAGTTCGCGTATATCCGGAATCCAGAGGTCGCACACTTCGTCGTGGAGCAGCACCCATTCCCCGCTCCGGTTTGAAATTTGCACCTTGCCGATATAGGCCAGCAGCGGCATAAAAGCCAGCTCGGCAAAGGCATCGCTCATCACCTGCTTGTACAGGTATTTGTCTATTTTGGGCAGGTTGTTGATGCTGCCGTCGAACAGCGCTTCCGGCGCATTCAACAGACCCGGTAGTTTTGCTGCGATCTCGTCTATTTTATTCAAAACCTCCTGCCCATAAGGATTCCAGCCGCAAAGATGGTATAGAAAAGGCCCGCGATATTCCCCTGACGACATGCGCCGGTGGGTTTGTCCCTCCAGCACGTAAAAATCCAAAATGGCCTGCCAGTCGGCCCGGTTGTCATAGACGGCATTGCCCCAGCCCCGCTCGGTCAGCACCCGACCGTCGGCTAACAGGAAAGCGTCGCGCTCTATCGGCGTCGCATTTGCGCAAAGCAGTTCCGCTTCTTCCTTGCTGATGACGGTGGAAAAGATTTTTCGCCCGCCGGGCAGGTGTTTGATGCGTTGGAAGGGTGGGGTGTTGGGGATGTGTTTGGCGATGTGGGTTTCCTCCATGTGTGCGAGAAAAGCGTTGTAAGGCTCATAAATATAGACTTCTGGCCCTTGGGGTAAGAATAATATCCGGCCATCGTTAAGAAGATAATAATAATAGTCGCATCTGGAAGAAGAATATTCTTCTAATTTCTGTCCCTGAAACTTTTCAAGAAGGATCAAACCTTCATTCCTGGCAATTCTGAAACTGCTGAGCATTAACCCAGACTTTGTTGCAAATGAATAAGTTTCTAAGATGTTCATAGCCAACAAATTTGTTTTAATTGTCTTTAAAAGCAACATTTACGCGTTAAAGAAAAAAAATTGCAAATCAGATTGAACATATCCCAAAGACTTGCCCAATCTGATTACAGCACTATACAAAGTCTTAGAACGTCACCTTTAATCGTTGGGTGGACAATCAGGCAATTGATTACCAATTAAGCGACTAATCTCGAATGCATTAGCATGTCCCTGAAAATCAATTGGTACTTTCGCATAATCAAAATACCGCTCAAGATGCTTGCGCTTTGCCCAAATAAAAAAAGAATCTCGAAGAAAAGAAAACATTTGACCATTTCGGTTTAATGTTGAAATATTGATGAATTCCGGTACTTTAACCCTGAATTGATTAATGTCATCATTCTTCAATTCAACATACGACAAATATAATGGAATATTTTTGCATTTGCCGCGTCAATAACGTTCTGACTTAGAGAAACTCCATGTGGCAAAATCAACAATAACCCATGAATAATTGTCTTATCTGACCAGTAAGCATGAGACTGCAGATGGTTCAAATAATTCGTGAATTGAGGCCAATTATCACTATAGTGAAAGTTTCCCCAAAGCGCCCTTTCACCTCAATAAAAAATGGCTGATAATGAGGCCCCGGTGAATTCCCGCCATACATCGGAATATCAATTCTCCCATCAGGTTTAGCCCCATTTTATATTGTAGTATTGCTAGGTATACCCAACGATTCTAATGCGGCGGCCTCTAATGCAGGTCCAAGCACTCTGCATGGAAATAAGCGTTCTATTTTATCCCGATGATAAGAACTGGTGTATCTACTGCGTAAATCTTCTTTAATAGGGCCAGCTTTTTCCCAAAACTTATTAACGGTAAAGCCTCCCCATTCTAATCCAAAATCTTCTTCTTGAGGGTTTTCTGCTTCAATGACTTGCGCATGCGCCGGATCAACCGCCAAGGGGTCAATGTTTTGCGCTATCAGCGCATCAACAAGCTGCTCCGCATTATTTTCAGGGTCGTCAAAATATAAATCGAAGGCGTCAAGGAGTTCTTTGAATTGCTGTGTGGTAAGCGGCGTCTCTGTGCCGGCGGCGAT